>Ga0209396_1004397_pt1 | contig 13732 bp, 14 predicted proteins | sample GOMGulsemesocosm_6_FD_184638 | JGI IMG/M metagenome (GOLD analysis project Ga0209396, IMG submission 184638) | Methane-oxidizing microbial communities from mesocosms in the Gulf of Mexico - GOM8C Gulf of Mexico (SPAdes) (version 2) | ecosystem: Environmental > Aquatic > Marine > Cold seeps...
TTCTTCAACACGGTACTGTTTACCGCCTGTAACAACAACTGCGTACATAGCAATGTCTCCGTTGTGGATTTAAGAATCTAAATACCGAATCTCACAAGTGATTTTACTCAGCCTGCCGTTGCTTTTGTTCTAGATCTACGGGAAACACTCTGGTTTCCAATATAGTAGAGAACGGATTTTCGGGGCGCGAATTGTAACTCAGCCACTACACCAACGCAAGCTTGGAATTTGCCGTCATACTTGACAGTTTAGGTCCATCGCAATAGCATTACAGCCCAGAGTTTACCTAGCCTCATGGCTTCATTTACTCGCACAGTCCACAGCATCCAGTAAAGGCACTATTTCTACCATGCAGGTTAAAGACATTTACGCGATTATCGAGCAGGATTTTGCTGACGTCGATACACTTATCCGCGAGCAACTCTCTTCACGCGTGCCTCTGGTAGAAAAAATCGCCGACTATATTGTCTCCAGTGGTGGCAAGCGTTTGCGCCCTTTATTGGTGGTAATGACAGCCAAGGCACTTGATAAGTCAGGCACTCAAGCAAATAAGCTCGCCGCTGTGATCGAGTTCCTTCACACCGCAACGCTATTACACGATGATGTTGTTGATACTTCAGACATGCGCCGTGGCAATCCAACCGCCAATGAAAAATGGGGCAATGCACCCAGTATTCTCGTCGGTGACTTTTTATATTCTCGCTCCTTTCAAATGATGGTTGAGCTGAAGAATCTGCAAGTAATGGAAATTTTATCCAATTCGACCTGCGTCATTGCCGAAGGCGAAGTACTGCAACTGGTTAACATTAAAAACCCAGATACCAGCGAAGAACAGTATATGGATGTCATCAAGGGTAAAACCGCGATGTTATTCGAAGCGTCGACTCACTCAACAGCGGTATTATGTGAAGCCAATGCCGAGCAAGAGCAAGCGCTAAAAGACTATGGCCATCACCTAGGCATGGCATTTCAATTAGTCGATGATGTACTCGATTATGAAGGCGATGCCGAGACTATGGGCAAGAACGTCGGTGACGATCTAGCCGAAGGTAAAGCCACTTTGCCATTGATTCACGCCATGCGTGAAGGCACGGAAGCACAAGCGAAATTGATTCGTACAGCGATTCGAAAAGGCGGATTAGAAGACATCGATGCCATTTTGGAAATCGTAACAAGCTGTGGCTCATTAGAGTACACAAAAGAAAAAGCACGGATACACGTGCAAAAAGCACAAAATAATTTGGATAGTTTAGCTGATACTCCCGCAAAACAGGCTTTGCATCATTTAGCACGCATTGCCATTGAACGAAATACTTAGACTAGCCTCTTATACAGAACGCTTTAGATAAGCACGCTTAAGGCTAGTTAAATAACAGGAGCCTAACATGGCTTGGACAACCTCTTTCTTTTCTACCCTCCTCTTGCTGCTGAGCATCAGCTCAGCTCAGGCAGGTATTCTCGACAGCCTTACCCAAGGCGAAGCTAAATTTTTACCCGTCACCGAAGCCTTCCCTTATCAAATCGAACAAAAGGGCGCTGAGCTCAGCGTCATCTGGGAAAGTGCCGACGAGTACTATCTTTATAAAAAGAAAATGCACCTTAAACAAGGTAAGCAAAAAACCAAAGCCCAGCAATTTTCGGAAGAAGGCATTTTAAAACACGATGAAGCTTTTGGTGAAGTTATCGTCTTTTATGGCCAAATCGAAATACGCTTTAATCTTAAGCAGCTAAAGCCTAATACCTCCACTATTTTAGGTTTTCAAGGCTGCGCTGACGCCGGTCTTTGCTACCCACCGCAAAAAATTGAATTGGCTATCGATTGGGCGGAAGTTGAGAATGCTAAAGTTGAGAATGCTAAAGTTGAAAACGCTGAAGCTAGCAGCCAAGTAAATACAACAGCAGCCAAAGAAGCCGCCAACGAAAGTTGGATCGAAGGTAAGTCTTGGTTTAGCGTTGTCGGCTTATTCTTTATTCTCGGGTTAGGGCTCACGTTTACCCCGTGTGTACTGCCGATGGTGCCGATCCTAACCAGCATCGTTATTGGCCAGCAAAAGCATACCCCCGCCAAAGGCTTCGTACTTTCTACGACTTACGTTATGGGTATGGCCATTACTTATGCCGCTGCCGGTGTCACCGTCGGTCTGTTGGGCGCAGGCGCTAATATTCAAGCTTGGATGCAAACGCCTTGGATACTGTCCATTTTTGCGATCTTGTTCTTAGTGCTTTCACTGTCTATGTTCGGCTTATATGAACTGCAATTGCCTAGCGGCTTACGCAATCGTTTAAATAACATGAACCAAAAACAAAAAGGCGGCAGCTTAATCAGTGTCTTCCTAATGGGTGTTCTGTCCGCGCTAGTGGTTTCTCCTTGTGTCTCTGCTCCTCTTGCCGGCGCATTGGTTTACCTAAGCACGACAGGCGATGCTTGGTTAGGTGGCAGTGCATTATTAGCACTTGGCCTCGGCATGGGCACCCCCCTCATCATCTTAGGCACATCAGGCGCGTCGATCATGCCTAAAGCCGGTGGCTGGATGGATCAGATCAAAGCTTTCTTTGGTATTTTATTAATCGGCGTAGCGATTTGGTTATTATCACGCTTCTTAGATGCGACATTAATCCTTGCGATGTGGGGTGTACTAGCGATCGTCTATGCAATCTACCTAGGCGCTATCGAACCGATTGAGCCCGCTCAAACCGGCGTTAAACGTACAGTCAAAGGCATTAGCTTTGTGATTTTGGTTTATGGTGTATTGGCGTTAATCGGCGCTCTACAAGGTAATGGCGATCCGCTAAAACCATTGGCTTCTAACTATGCCGCCAGTGGCGTGAATAATACTCAAGCTCATAGCAATGCCAGCCCCTTTGAAAACATAGAAAATAGGACTCAGCTAGAAGCCGCGATTAAAAATCATCTAGCCGCTAACCCTAATGGCGCGGTAATGCTCGATTATTACGCCGATTGGTGTATCGCTTGTAAGGTAATGGAAAAAGCCGTCTTTCACGAAGCGGACGTGCAAGCTCATTGGCCAGAATTATTATGGCTACAAATCGACGTTACTGATCAGACGGCTGAACAAGTTGAGCTGATGACAGACTTCAATTTGTTCGGCCCACCCAGCCTGTTGTTTTTCACTAAAAATGGCGAGCAAGATACGCTGAGAATTTTAGGCGAAATGCATAAGGAAGAATTTGTGCAGCACTTGAATAAAGTCAAAGCGACCTTATAAACACTGCATCGAATTGAAGAAATAAAGTCGAGTTTTATTATGTTAATCGTTTGCTCACACTGCCATTCCACCAACCGCATTCCTGATGATCGCAAAGCCAGCGAAGGCCAATGTGGAAAATGTAAGCAAACGATCTGGCAAGGTAAGCCGGTTGACCTAAGCGAAAGCCAGTTTGCAAAATATACCAGTAAAAACGATATGCCAGTGGTCGTCGATTTTTGGGCAAGCTGGTGTGGCCCTTGCAAAGCGATGGCACCCGCTTATGAACAAGTCGCAGTGCAAATGAAAGATCAGGCCTTATTCGCTAAAGTAAATACTGAAAATGCTCAGCAGCTGGGCACTCAATTAAATATTCGCAGCATTCCTACGCTCGCGGTATTTCGTAACGGCAAAGAAGTCGACCGTATTGCGGGGGCATTGCCTGCGAATCAATTGCAGCAATGGATTCAGCAAACGCTAAGCAAGTTACCCTAAATAGAAATATTGTTAACTCACCGCTAGCCGTTAATTAATTGCACTAGCGATTAATTAACTGATCTAGATCAAATCCATTTTCTCCCCACTAATTAAACTACAGGCAGTTAATCAAAACGCCTAAATTAAGGAAGTGGAATGAGCATTGAAAATCATAACCTGCATAACGAATTCCCTCAGCACAATGATCGAATTCGTGAACTAAAAATGAACGATCGTCATTTTGCTCGTTTGTTTGAGGAATACCACGATACTGATCGTGAGATACGTAAAATCGAAGAAGGCACAGAAGCCTCTTCAGATGCGCGTTTAGAAGGGTTAAAAATGCGTCGCGTACATTTAAAAGATGACCTACTGGGCATGCTAGAAACAACAGACGCATAATATTAAAACATGATTATTTAAGAGGCTGAATAAATACGCCTTTTAAATATGATTCAATAATATCATCTCGCTAGGATGAGTCTTAAAATTTAACGTCCTTCAAAATACCCCTTATATTTTCAAGCGCTGGCATTAAAAATTGGTGACTCTTCTGCACATACACAGTTTTCCGTAAATATACACCGCTCATGATAAATGACCGACCTATTAAAATGATAGGCTGGGCCGCAGTACAAATGATGCGGTATTTTTATCAACAATTAAATGCTGGCCAATGGTGGCGCTAGTGACTTGATCTACTCTAAGTTTAATTCAACACCCACTCCCCCCCCACTGCCATATGAATGCACACTCCCTAGGCAGAACAGTATGCTTACGACATAAGCTTGATAAGAATACTTGAATTTAAGCTGCCAGAATAAGCAAATGAAGCTCATGAGTATAAAAGCATCATCGTAAGTGTAGACGTATCTGCCGTTAGTTAAGCCAAAATTTGGTTATACAGAAACAGCTAGTGGAACCAATCCAACTAGCGTCCTGACTTAGCCATTAGGCCCCGTCTTTTCTATAAAGGTTTCACCGGTAAATACATTTCAACCATGTGCTTATTTTGTGGATGCATTTTAGGATCATTTAAATAGCGCTCAAAGCAGCAGCGTTGATCCGGCTGATAACCACTCTTGGGTAACCATTCATCAAACAGAATATTCCAAGCTTGCTCGTATTATTCAGCATCGATTTCGAAGTAAGCCACTGCGTATTTACCCCCCTCAATAGTTCCAGCACACACTTCACCTTGTCCGATAATCGGCTTTTCAACAGAGATACACAGATCGGTTTTAAACTTACTAAAATCCGTGATATTTAAATCGTCACGAAATACAGTGTAATATTGAGTACCAGGGCAACGCACTAAATCCCGGCTTGATCCCCATTGCACTAAGCGTTGAAAAATTTCACTCCAGCGTTTCTTTTCGCCTTTAAATTCACCTAGGTGTCGAATGTAAGCAAGTTTCACTTCTGAAACATGTTTCACTTCTACCTGAATGTTTTTTAAATGCAGCATATTAATTTCCCAACTCATTGAATTTGTAGTGGGATCAATATACATAGGGGAAACATCCTCTGTTTGCCAAGCCTTGCCAAGCGCTTCACTATCGTTGCTTTGTGCTTTGCGATTCTTGCTAAAACTGTCACTTGCGCCCTTACGCCACTCACTCGCACTCACACCATAATGCTGTTTAAATACCCGAGCAAAAGAAGCCGAGCTGGCAAAACCACAGTCAATGGCAATGTCTGAGATAGGCGTTAATGCTTGATATTTTAACAAGCCAGCCGCTTTTTCAATGCGAATACGCTGCACATATTTATTTAATGGCTCACCGGTAATGCTGGTGAATATTCGGTGAAAATGAAAAGGAGAAAAATTCGCAACCTTAGCAAGCTGCTCTAAATTCACATCCTCGCCATAGTGCTGCCCTAAATAATCTAATACGTTATTAATGCGCTTTAGATATTCCTCTTTAATTTCCCGAACCGCCATAAAGTCACTCTGCAACCATCATTTATAAGACGGCCAAGGTATCATTGAACGATTGCCAGAATCTATCGGTAAGAATAATCCCTTGGCTTATTTCTCAGCAGTGACAAAGTCATTAATCGCTTGAATCACCTGCTCTGATTTTAATATTTTTCGATGCCCACACCCTTGTGTCGACAGTAGCTGAGCATTATTAAGCACCAGCTTTAAACGCTTCGATTCACTATAAGGAACTTCAAGATCGGTGACATCATGTATCAACAAGGTCGGAACTTTACACTGCCCTAACAAGCTAGTTGCATCCATTTCACTGGCGGGAATACCGACAATACGACCAATCGCCGCAATAAATTTATTACTGGTATTAGCATTCAGACCGACAAACCGAGTGAAGTGCCTTAAAACATTTTCAATCGATGAGGGGCCCGCAATCAAAACCATCTTATCGGTACTCACCCCCTTACCCACAGCAATCGATGTCGCACCCGCACCCATAGAGTGACCAATAATAGCGTGAAAATGCCCTAATACCTGCTGCGCCAAAGTGACAGTTTGCGAGAAAATATAGGCGTTCGAAGTCTCCCCTTTAGAATGTCCGTGTCCCGGCATATCAATCGCGACCACCGAATAGCCTTGGCTGATTAACCCTTCGACTAAAGCAAAAAGCTGAGTGCCCCGACTTTCCCAACCATGTACTAACAGTATTTGTTTATTAGAGCCGACCGTACTGTTCTCAACCCCCTTTTTCGCACTATCTTCATCCTTCCCCAACCAACGAATAGCACTGATATCAGGAGCAAGCTGAAAACGCTGCCCTTGCTGCTCTGCTTTATGCTCCCAATCCTTAATCGCAAAGCGCTTAGGCGTTAAAAAACCTTCCGCTAATTTCTGCGCGGTTTGTGTCGGTGCAAGCCAGCTACTTAGTTGCGTTTTAAAACGAAAAGCCATCAATGCATAATTCATATTAATTTCCTTCAAGTGTCTATTTTAATTAAATTCTTAAGGATCGATCAATCTAGCTATCTATTCATCTATTCATCTATTTATGCAGCCACTTCTTTACACCTACCTGACGAGAGGTAGGTATAACGGTCAAAATTTTTAGTCAAAAAAAGACTAAAAATAATGGCTAGCTACGCGTGTGTTAAATACTGAGTCACGACCTTAATCGCCCCTTCAAAAGGCTGCTGACTACCCCCAACACGGCTGGTTAACAAGCCACCTTGAATACAGGCGACCAACCACTGACTCAATTCTTCAATCGTTTGTCCATGATCATAAAATTCACCACTGGCAATACCTGCCGCCAATATTTGCTGCAAACACTGACTCTGCATTTTAATTAAATACTGTACTTTAACCTGAACAGACTCAGATAATTTACCCCACTCACCGGCAAATGCACCACCGGGGCACATCATCTCGCTAGGGATAATGTGGACGCGATAAATATTAATATAATACAGCAAGCGCTGTGTCGGCGACTTTCCTTCGCCACGAGCAAAGCTCTCTTTAAGCTCAGTCGTTGCACGCTCTAGCAAAGCTACCGATAGGTCGTCTTTGCTTTCAAAGTGATAATACATACTGCCTTTTTTAATGCCCGTACGCTTAGCCAGCTCTTGAAAGCTAACACCACTAATGGACTGGCGCTGCACCATATCAAGGGCGGCATCTAAAATTGCGGTGCGTGTATCTTTAGCGGCTAATGTATCTTTAATTATCGTCATCTACCTACCTTACGTCAGGTAGTGTATTTATGTCAAGCCACCCCGATTTTATCTGGGTGACTTATACACAATGAAATCAACAGAGGAATCAATAATGAAGATTAACGAGCAAAGTCAGCCAGTTCGGCATTCACTTCTGTTTTGGTAATATGATTGGTGTAGTTCGATAACGCCTTCAGCATATTGCACACCAATAAATCGAGCACATTTTCACGCGTAAAACCTGCGTCCAAGAAGGCATCAACGATCTCATCAGCCACAAAGCCACGATCAGTCACAATCGCCTGCACAAGATCGACCAGCGCTTTATCTTCTGCATTCTCAACCACGCCGCCATCACGAATTGCTTGTACCGTCTGTGCATTCGCTTTCAGCGTACCGCCGACCCAGCTATGCGCCGCTACACAGAATTCGCAGTTATTCACCGCAGAGATTGCCAATAACGCTACCTGTACCTGCACAGGAGTCAAAGAGCTATGCTTCATCAACTGATCGTTAATATGCAAATAGGCGTTCAGGGCCACCGGGCTTTCAGCCAAATAACCGTACAAGTTCGGTAACATGCCATAGGCCTGCTTCACTTCTTTCAACGTCTGCTTGGTAGTTTCAGGCGCAGTATTTTCATCATATAAAGTAAAATCTGTCATGGTATTTCTCAATAAGGTCAGTAAGTTCGAAACCAGATTAACCCAACCAAGATGAACGATTGCATTCGAATCGTGCCGAATATATGCTTAATCGTTCAAATATTTGATATTTTATTATGCTGACTGAATTATTAGACACATTCCAGCTGCGGGCAGAGGTTTATAACAATGCCCAGTTCTGTGGCAATTGGCTGGTAAACGCCCACAAGATCGGCCAGACATGCTTTCACATAGTCACTATTGGTCAGTGCCTAATGAGGGTAGAAAACCACCCAAGCAGCCTGTTAGAAATTGGCGACCTCGTTATTTTTCCCCGTGAATTAGCCCATACTCTCGAGCCGGTAGCCTCAGAACGTGAAGACGATTTACCGATGACCATAATCGACGCGGATCAGAATGTTGCAGGCACGGCTATTTTATGTGGGGAGTTATTATTTGAGCATATCGGCTTCAACCATATTCTAGATGCCTTACCCGAAGTCATGATCATTAAAGCAAACCAGGCAGCGTGGATTTCACCGCTATTAGAGCAAATTCGTAACGAGATGCTCGATAGAGAAGCAGGCAATAATACGATCATCAATCGCCTTAGTGAGCTGCTCTTCATTTACGCACTGCGCCATCATATAAAGCATGGCAAAAACTTATGCTTTCTAAACTTATTCATTCACCAAGAATTACAGCCCGCCATTAACAGCATTAAAAACAATCCAGAAAAAAACTGGACGCTAGAAACTTTGGCGCAAGTTTGTGCAATGTCGCGTACTAAATTTTCTCAGTTATTTAAAAAAGTCAGCGGAAAAACAGTTAATGAATATCTCACGTGGTGGCGGATGCAACTGGCTTATAAATATTTGATGAAGGGAATGAGAATTTCACAGGTTTCAGATAGTGTGGGCTATCAATCAGAAGCGGCTTTTAGCCGAGTCTTTAAAAAGCACTATGGCATTAGCCCAGGGAAAATTAATATTGATTAAGAATTAGGATTAACGGAGCTCAGCATATTGTTACAAACTTGATTACGACCCTGTTTTTTTGCCTGATAAAGCGCTGTATCGGCTGCAGCCAACAAGCTCACCCCATCGCACTCTACATCCGCTGCCTTACACTGACTCACGCCAATACTAATGGTTAGTGGCACCGCTACGTTATTAACAAGAATCTGAATATCCTCAACTGCAGTGCGAATACGTTCAGCAATTTTTAAGCAATCAGCTTCGTCAGTATTTGCGATAATAATTGCAAACTCTTCACCGCCATAGCGTGCCACCGTATCACTGATGCGCTGCATCGAATTTTTTAAACTGTTCGCCACAGCAATTAAACATTGATCACCTGCAATATGGCCGTATTCATCGTTCACTTTTTTAAAATTATCAATATCAAGAATTAATAATGCAATACGTCCTTCTGTACGCCGTGCACGCTGTAGTTCTTCTTCCAGTTGTAAATCAAAATAGCGGCGATTTTTCACCCCCGTCAAACCATCCGTATTACTCATTTCTAGCAGCTGGATATTACTCACTCGTGCCGACATATATTCTTTTGAGGAATTGACCGTTACCCAAAGCAAACCAAAAATATAAATAATAACCGTTATAACCTTCTCAGAAATCATCCGCTCAGTGATAAAAAACTCGACAAACAAAATCGGTATTAGCATGCACAGAACATAAATATAGGTATAAAAACGAGAAGCAGAAAAAGAGACAGCTCCGCCCGCACTTAAGCCGACGGTGGCAAAAAGAATAAGATCTTGATGAGTAAATAAAGGCGTTTCAAGATAAGAGCAAGCCGCCATCACGCCCCAAGCAAGACAACCAATCGATAACCCAAGCGTGATATAAAAACGACACACTTTAGTATTCGCAACATGTTTACTGGCAACATAAACAAAGTACGCACGCAGTCCAACTGAGATAACAAGAACAATGCTGATATTCACTAACCACTGAGCCGTTGCAGCATCACCATTTCGACTACCAATAAGCCAAGCGACACATGCCCATAGCAGTAATACCAGCAAGTACCCAGGCATTGAGCGCGCAATTAAGTCTTTACTAATTTGCATCTCGCAGTGATTCTTTTGTGTTTCACTGAGATCATCAAAAGAAGCCAAATTGAGGTCATTATTCTTCAAGTCTAATCATATCCAAACGGTTATATCGAAAGGCTATAACGTGTTATCCACACAAGCCACACAGATATACAAAGTGTAGTCGATTTACACTCGGTGATATTTTACTGATGATTGAAGATCTCCTGTAACCACAACAACAAACACTGGTAGCTTTCTGACTTACTCACATTGCCTTTAGTCACTAAATACAGACCTTCTTGCAGCCGAGTGCTGCGATCAAATAGCAAAGATAAGGCTCCTGATTTCAACTTATGCTGTGATAAAGGAAAACCTGCAATCGCGATCCCCAACCCTTCTTCTGCCGCACGCATAGCGCCATCATACGAATCAAAATACAATTCCTGTTTTGGCTCAAAATCAAAACCAATATCCTGCCGATAACGCTGCCAATCATCCACCTGCCGGCGGCTATGAATGAGCGTTTGCTGCTTCCAATCATCTTGACTATGAACGGTATGGCCAGCTATCGAGTGACCCCGAAAAGGATGGCGGCGCAGGTAATCATAACTCGCCACCAACCCAGATCGAACGGGGGAAATTAACTGAGTCTGCAAGTCACCCCAAGGGGGGATACCAAACCGGATGGCGGCGTCCAATTCAGTGGCATGCAGATCTTCTAGCTGAGCACTGGTTTCGATGACCAGATCAATATGAGGGTACGCTTGCTGAAACTCGTGCAAGTGAGGAATCACCACCTCATTCGCCATATAAGGAATCATGCTCACTTTAAGAGAAGGTGATAAGTACTGATCTGAAAGGTCACTAAAACCGCGTTCGTATTGTCGCAACGTGCGCTCAGCAACCTTATAAAAACCCTCTCCCGCGATGGTTAATGTTAAGACGCGCTGCTCACGACTAAATAACGATAAACCGACATAGCTTTCTAGATTTTTAATTTGCTGACTGACTGCCGAAGGAGTCACGTTCAACTCCTCTGCTGCCAGCTTAAAGCTGCACAACTTGGCCGCAGCGGCAAAGACGACGAGATATTGTATCGGCGGTAAGCGTTGAGATTTAGACATTCGCAGACTCGCATCAGCACTAGTTAAATTAGTTTTTCTAACCTAATGGTAAGATATTATCGTTTGTAAACAAGTCCTTTTTTCTAGACACTCATACCCACATAAACATTCAACAATTCTTCAGCAATTCATAACCTAAGGGCTAAATCATGGCGAGCCAAGCAATTAATTATCTAGACTTTGACCAAACCAAACAACAATCTGGTTTAAGAATGGTGGTCGTTAAAGGGCTCCCTAGCCCCTGGGGTGAAGCTGCAAAAGGCATCCTTCATATCAAACAGCTCGAGTGGTCTGCTTGCTACCACGACCCGCGTAGCCGAGACATGTCAGCCTGGACAGGATCACGCAGCGCTCCTGTGGCAATTTATAACGATGAAGCCCCCGTTGAAAGCTGGTTAGATATTCTATATCTAGCCGAACGACTCGCGCCACAACCTGCCTTGTTACCTCAAGACCCAGAACAAAGAGCGCTCGCACTCAGCTTATGCAAAGACCTCTGTGGCGAAATGGGCTTAGGCTGGACGCGTCGCTTAGACGGCGTGCAGAAAGGATTAAACGGAAAGAGCCTGACAGAGGGGGGTTATCCAGAACCCATCGCTCAATACCTAGCGCATAAATACGGCTATGAGGCCGATAAAGGACCTGACTACAGCAAGCTCACCATCACATTATTAAACAAGCTGACGGCACAATTAATCAAGCAACGTGAAGCTGGGCAAACGTATTATATTGGAGACTCGATCAGCGCCGTCGATATCTACAGCGCCGCCTTTATGGCTTATTTTAAACCGCTGCCTGCAGATCAATGCCCAATGCACGAACCAATGCGAGCCGTATTTGAAGCCCTAGACGAAGAAACAAAAGCCGCACTAGACCCTATTTTATTGGAACATAGAGACTTCATTTATAACCAACACCTAGCACTGCCACTTTCGCTCTAGCCCTCTACTGAATAACAGGCATAAAAAAAGGATAGATCACCGAGTGAACTATCCTTTTTTTTCAAGCGACTATGTTTTAAAGCAACTATGTATTAAAACAAAGAAGCCTTAGCACTTATGCACGGCTAATGAACTTACGTTCTTCAACATTCACTTTAATCTTTTCACCCATCGAAATATGCTCAGGAACCTGAACCGTCAAACCGGTAGAAAGCAGTGCTGGCTTAGTACGAGCCGTTGCCGAACCGCCTTTTAGAGAAGGGTCTGTTTCTACAATTTCAAGATCTACAGTCGCAGGAAGCTGCAAGCCTACTGGCGCGTCATCAACAATAACAATCAGCAAACCTTCAGTTGACTCGCTGATGAACAGCAACTCATCTTCAATATTTTCTTTGTTCAAACTGAACGATGTATAGTCTTCGTTATCCATGAAAACATATTCATTGCCGTCGGAATAAGAGAACGTGATTGGACGGCGCACCAAGTCAGCCATGTTCAGCATATCGGAATCTTTGAACGTTTGATCGATCTTATTTCCGGTAACCACATCGTACATACGCATTCGATAAATACTGCCACCAGCACGGCCCTGAGGCACAGAGCGCTCAATGTCTCTTACCATGTATACATTGCCGTTATATTCAACGGCTGCGTTCTTTTTAATATCGCTTGCTTTAGGCATTTCAATCAACTCTAACATCAATAAATATGACCCGAAGGGTACTATAAAGCGCTGCTGAATCAATAGAAAACGGACGACAGTACGACATAAGACCAAATAAAGCGGGGAATGTGCTGTTAAATAGATAGAGAAGCATCGCCAATTTAGCTTCTCTCTATGATTAGCGAAGCAGCAGTGACCTTTCATTCATCCCAGTAAGCCGATTATCTGACAACATTAGCGTTTATTCTCATCATTGCGCACCATGTTTATTACACTATTGATTCATGCTTTCAAAGCTAGGACGTTTTATGTACAACAGAAATAAAGGATCCGTATTAGCCATAAGCTTAGTAATCCTAACGGCTATTACTTTAATTTCAGTATTTGCTTTGGAAAGATCAGGATTACAATCAAAAATTGTTCGCAACATTCAATATTCAGAAATGCTATTCCATTCCGCTATGAATGAACAAGAGTTTTGGACTAAGCAGCTTAGACAGGCAGAGTCAGGCGATGATTTGTTATCAGAACCTCTTTCAAACTTTGTGCTTGATGTAAATAACGTCGCTATCTACTCTCCTGTTATAGTCGCAGTAGGGGTCGAAGAATCAGCCAATATCAATTTGGTAAATAACTTAGTATACATCCCAAATACGGTGGGAGATTTTGCTTTGGCAGAAGGAGAGGAAGTCAATGAGCGTATTAATTATCAACTACAGCTCAGCTCAACGGCAAGCATCAACATACGTAATACCCCGTCTGTGCAAACGACAGGAATTAGTTTTACTGGACTAAATACCTCTAAGAACGCTATCAATTAAAGGCAATACAAATGAAACAGTTAATACTTTTTTTACTATTTAGTTGCAGTATTACCCACGCTGAAATTGTGAGTCGTAATATGACGCTAAATTACCACAATATCCAAGTCGTCAATAATTACTCAGCTGCGAAAAATACTGGCTT
>Ga0209396_1004400_pt1 | contig 13725 bp, 9 predicted proteins | sample GOMGulsemesocosm_6_FD_184638 | JGI IMG/M metagenome (GOLD analysis project Ga0209396, IMG submission 184638) | Methane-oxidizing microbial communities from mesocosms in the Gulf of Mexico - GOM8C Gulf of Mexico (SPAdes) (version 2) | ecosystem: Environmental > Aquatic > Marine > Cold seeps...
GGCTTGTTGATAGAGTTCTCTGCCTAGCACCCATACGGCAACCGCTTGTTGCTGGCTTTGGTCGATACCCGCCTGAACGAGGTTGGGCATCAGGGCCGCTACCGTCTCTTGTGTTTCAATATTGCCTGCGTGCTGGGTGTCATTGATTCTAGAAAGGTGTTGAGAGCTCTGCCGCTCCAGAAATATCGACGACAAGTTTACGCCAAAGGCACCACCCAATTGGCGGAGAAAATTAGCCGTGCCTGAGGCCTGAGTGAGCAGGTGAGGGGGCAGGGCAGAAAATGTTGCGACGTTCAGTGAAGGCATAATTAAGCCCATGCCCACACGGCCAAGAATCACCCAGTAAATGAATTGCCCAGCCGATGTGTGGCGGTCCGATGCGATCATCAGCCAGGATGATAGGGCAAACATAATCAGGCCCATGCAGATAAGAATCCACGGATCGAGGCGGTCACTTAAGCCCCCTGATATTGGAAAAACGACAGCGAGTAGTAGCCCGCCAGGGAGTAGGATAAAGCCTGAAGCAGTAGCGTCTAGGCCTTGAATCGTCTGCAAAAATAGCGGGGTCAGATATAGACTGCTATAAAGCCCAGCGCCAAAAATAACGGCGATTATGGCCGACGCGTTAAAGTTAGCGTAGCGAAACAGCTCCAAGTTTAGTAAGGGGGAAGAAGTACGCAATTGACGATAGATAAAGCCCACGCCACTGACAAATACCAGAAGGAAACAAATTAAAATATAATTTGAGCTCCAACCTTCTTTCTGGCCCTTTGATAAGCCTTGAAGTAGCAGAGTAATAAAGCCGCTAAGTAGTAGTAAACCAAGACCGTCTAATTTGGGGCGAGGGCCGTCACTCTCTCGCTCTGGCAAAAATAATAAGGCCATTGGCAGTGCAATTATGGCCATGGGCAGAGACAGGTAAAATACATAACGCCAATTAAATGCATCGACAAGAACGCCGCCAGTATAGGGGCCAAGTGCAGGTGCCATCACCACAATAATGCCAAATATTCCCATCGCCAGTCCCTGCTTTTCAAGCGGGAACAGTCGGCTCATTACACTCATGGATAGCGGCATGAAAATACCTGAAGCCGCTCCCTGTAGTACTCTGGCGAGAATTAATACGTCGGTGTTTGGGCTGAGGGCCCCCAACAAGGAACTTGCAATAAAGGCGACGCTTGCGCCGACGAAGGTATTGCGCACCCCAAATGATTCGGTGAGCCAAGCGGTGATGAGCATTGTCACTGTGGCCGCCGCTAGATAACCGGCAGACAACCATTGGGCTACGTCCTGACCAATGCCAAATACGCCCATAATTTTGGGGATGGCAACGTTAACACTTGTGCTCGCAAGCACAGTGGAAATGGCCCCAAAACCGATCGTGGCGACGGCAAAGATTCGATAGCGCGAGCCGTAGCGTTCAAACAGGCTTTCAATATCGGCTCGCTTAGTGGCGGGTGTCAATTTCTACCTCAACCATCATGCCGGGTTTAAGCAAATTCTCTTCCTGCTGAATGGCGAGGCGAACGGTTAAACGTTGCGTTACCTTCGTGAAGTTGCCGCTTGGGTTTGGGTTGGGCAGCAGGGCAAATTGACTGGTGGTGGCGTGGTCAATGCGCTCAACGGTGGCGGTAAACTCTCGATCAGGATAGGCATCAATGGTCACCTTAGCCTTGGCATTAGGGCGGATTTCACGTAGATCAGTTTCTTTTACGTTGGCGTTGATCCATATATCATTGGGGTTGTGTAGCATCATTAGGCGCATCCCAGGCATAACGTACTCGCCTGCGTGTACGAAAGTTTTATCAATGATGGCGCTTTGTAATGGGCTGTGTATATTTCTGTCGTCTATGTTCAATTGCAGGTTGTTGTATTCAAGCTGCAGGCCTTTAAGCTCACCGCGTAAAATCGCTAAAGTTTTCTCCTGAACATCGAGCTCTTGTAGAGCGGCTTTGGCTGTTAAATGTCGAGAGGCCTGTTGCGATAAGTTGGCTTGTGCCTCGCTAAAGGCATGGGTAGATTTCGCAAGATTTAAGCGCGCACCGTCCCAGGCCTGAGCTGAAATAAGCTTTTTAGCCCACATGGCTTCACTGCGGTCATAGGTGAGTTGGGCCTGAGTCAGTACCGACTGCGCTTTATCGGCAGCCGAACTTGTGCTGTTTAAATGGGCCTGCTCGGCGTCGAGTTGGCTGCGAGAGCGAAGGGCAATAATGTTACGTTGCGCCTCAGCGCGCTCAATGGCCAGTTTCTGAGTGGCAATTTTCAGAGCGTAAGCTTGTAAGCTTATTTCTGCGGCGCGCGAGTCGATATGGGCTAACAAAATATTGGCCCCAACTGTTTGACCGGTGTGAATGGGGAATTCACTAATCCAGCCCGGTACTTTACTGCTAATTGAAATAATATTGCTGGCTATTCGAGCGTCGTCTAGAAATAGCGTATGCGAGCGGGTGTAAGCCCACTTTGAGACTAATGATAGGCTCACGACAACAATTCCCGCTAGGGCAAATTGCTTTTGGGTCATCTTGGCGTGCCAATTTTTAACAGGTTTGGGTAAATTCATGACAGTAGCCCTCGCTATTTTTCTTTCAATCGCTGTAAATTTTGCTTAACGATTTGCAAACCGTCGATTAAGGCGGCCAGCTGTGTTTCAGACAAACCCTGGGTAATTTGTTGGGTGATTTCAGCGGCCGTTTCAATGATTGTCGGCAGCATGCTTAAACCTGCTGGCGTTATGAATACTCGTTTCAGTCGTCGGTCGCTGGCGTCGGCCTGCCGCTCCACTAGCTTTGCGCCCTCCAGTTTGTCAATCAACGTGCCCAAGGGGGCTCGTTCAATATTAAGGAGTTCAGCAAGTTGAGTTTGTGTCAAACCGTCAGTGCGGGATAGATGACCAATAACGCGCCATTGTGAGGGACTGAGGCCAAGGCCATTCTGGCGTAGTTGGCGGTCTAGGGTTGTACCGTGTAAGCGGTAGCAATCGCCAACCAGGAAACCGATGCTGCGGTCGTAGTCGTAGTCGAAGTGTTGTGTGGGCACGATAAGCTCGAGGGTAAGTGGGTAATAATTGTAATATACATTACATTATACCCCATTACTAATTTGCACGGTGTTAGCGGAGCTTAGAAAATGTGTGAATTAGACTAATAGGCCGAAGCTCCTTTGAATGAGCCAATAGCAACTTAGACCTCCAAGCATGTATATAAGGCTTGGAGGTAGGGCTAAGGCTCGTATGGTCTGCAGCTTTTCATGGCTGTCAGGGGAATATAGCGCTGATGAAATACGCCCTTGTACATACAGTAAAGTGACTACACCAAAGATAAAGAGCAGTTGCCCCAGTTCCACTCCCAAGTTGAAAAATGCCAAGGCGCTCAGCTTCATCGCGTGTGGTAGACCCAGCTCGGAGAGCGCACCGGCAAAACCTAAGCCGTGCAATAGGCCGAGCAGGCTGGCAACCGCCGCAGGGCGGCGCCAGATCAGGCTTGTTTTAACGCCGCCCATGGCCGCCTTAGCCATTTCCACAGTGAGCATCACAAGACTCAAGGCAATTAATATTTCCACAAGTTCAGCGCGCAGGGTGATGATCTGCAGGCTGGCCAGGGCTAGGGTAATGGAGTGGGCTAAAGTGAAGCCCGTGATGGTGATAAGCACTCTGCGCAGGCGGCCCGCGATGTGCATCAAACACAGTACAAACAGCAAGTGGTCGTAGCCTTCCAATATATGCAACAAACCTCCCAAGGTATATTGCTTACTCACTTGAAAGGCGCCGAGTTGCTCCGGCAGTTTGATGGATAATACTTCGGGTCCATTAAATAAACTAAAAACGCTTCCTGATAAACGGCTCACTTGAATTAGGCTGGAAAGAGCCGGGTTGTTGTTAGGGTAATGTAGTTCGATACGAAGGTCTTGAGGGCTTAAGTCCGAGCAGTGAACCATTTTCTGACCATCGAGAGATGGACCTCGTCGACCGGAAATTATCTGGCAGTCTGCTCCTGTCAAGGTGATGAGTGGTTCGTCGCCTGAAGACATAACAGGAGGGATTTTCCATTGCACCTTATAAGACCCTTGCTCGGCCTCGGTGATTTCAATGTATACGGGGCGTCCTTCATGAGACTGGCTAAAGCTGGGAAATAAGCACTGTATAAACACCAGCGTTAAAACCCAAGCGGAAAACTTAGGGAGCTTTAACATCAATATTCCCAGAGTTTATTGTTGAGTGATTTACGGAGGAACTGTTGCTGGATTCTAAGTCTACAAAGTTCTCGATGGTGTATTTACTTATCATCTTCGCTAAGGCGAGCTGCTTCATTTCAGATAACCTAATTCTTTGTAGGTCGCTGAGTACTTCGCTTGCCACTTCTTGCAAATTAGGTGCGCGGCTGGCTTCATTTTTAGTCAGCAAAACGAGATGATAGCCGTAGGCGGACTCTATAGGCCCATGCCAAACTGTGCCAGGTGTTAGAGTGAATATGTGTTTTGAAAAATCATCGCCAAAGTGGCTGCTAATAAAGGCTGGAGTTCGATCAACGTAGTTTCGATGAAAGAAGAATCGTTGTCCATATTGAGCCGCTTTCGAAAATGGCACGACCGTTTTGTTGAGCGTCGCCAAAGTCTTTTTTGCCAATTCAAAAGTTTTGTCTTTGTGTTCGCCTTGGTCAAAGAAAACATGGGTAAAAGTAACGCTGGCATCAATGATGTATTGTGTTGAATGCTGAGTGAAATAGGTGTTCAATTCCGTTTCGCTAATAGATTCCAATTCAGCTTGGAAGCCTAGATTGATAAATTCAACTTTTTGGATCAGGCGCCGACGAATTATTTGGTCATTTTCTTCCAGACCTAAGCTGATGGCCTCGCGAACCATAACTTCCTCGCGAATGTAATCGTCGATAAGTTGACGTTTTTCCTTTGGGCTAAGCGCCGCGTATTTATTTTTGGCTGTTTGGGCGTTAAACGACTTGTTTTGGAACTGTAAAAATTGCACCAGAGTCTTTGCTTCAAGGGTGATAATTTGACTGGTTTTGTGCTTGCTGCTCGGCACCAATATTTCGAGGAAAATGTAGAGCAGTGAACCGATGAGCAAAAAATGAAAAAGTGGCTCTCGAGCCAGTGTTTTTAAGCGCATAAACATAAAATGGCCTGTACATCAGAAGAAACTGTGCGCCTATGAGGCGAAATATAGCGACACATTCCCAGCGATTATGGCTGCTTGGGAACGTGGCGGGGTATTTATAACAGGCTATTAAGGCGTATACCATACGGGGGATGTATAGGCGCGCTCTTGGATTGCTGCGGGGCCTTCTGCTGGTGGATCAATTTGCAAGGCAATACTGTCGTAAAGAGAGTGACGAGGTGTGGGAATTTCTAATACTCGAACATAGTAAAACGCACGCTGCTCGGGCTTAAAATCTTCGTCAATCCAGAGCGTTTGCAGCTCGGCGCTGCCAATGGTGTTTTCATAGCGGGCATATTCACGGTTAACGGTATCACCTACGGCTGGTAACTTTCCTTGTGGGTCCATTACTCTGTGGTCAGACCAAACTACATCAAATACCTTTTCGTGACTTTTCCCTTTGCTGTCCAGCCAGCCTTTTACCACCTGAACCCGGTCTAAGTTAGCGCCTAGGGGGTCTTTCGTTGCGCGAATGAGAAGTTGTACCTTGCTGTTCTTATCTTCAGCTTGGCTCAGGTCGCCGCCCATAGGCACGCCCTGCTGATATCCATAAGTGGCAAAATTTTCACCTTCTAGCGCGGCTGAATCAAAATTCCAACCGGCGAATAGGCGAACCCTGATTCTTGGGCCAGTAGTGGCGTAAACTTCCCGCCGTTTGAATGCTGAGTAAATGCCCGAACGCGTGTTTTCGTCTGCCCACACAGCCGCAAGGCCAGAAGCTGACATGTTCCAGCCAGATGCTTTGGTGCCGCCAATGATGTCTTTACGTTTCGTTTCTGGAGTGGAGTCGTGGGCAAATTTCCCCCAGAAGTTATTTTCTTCTGCTGTGGACAAACCCGTGTGTGAATCAGTGCTGCCAATGAATCCAAACTTGTATGGGTTGGCGCCTATAGACCGTTCAATTTCTAAACCACGTTTGAGGGCCGAACGTACAAAGTCGCCTTCACTGGCGGTGTGTGCTTCTGGTGTTTTCTGTAAGTAGAAACCATAGGGTTCAAAGCCCGCAAATTCATCTTCGGGTGACAGCTTAGGGTGGGCTTCACTGTCTCCTTTTATCTGGGTTACCTCAACGACCGGTTCCCAGGCCATTCTAGTTTTTGCGTAGTTCACACTAATAGGCTCGCCGCGTAGGGTCACTTCTGGAAACATATAGCCTTTACTGATATTTGAATTGTGGGGGATGGCGATAAATTCACTGCCGGTTTCCCGGCTGGTTTTGTCTAGCCATGCCCACAGATCCTCAGGGTACTGGCTTTGGTCAGAACCGTAGGGGATGTACTGCTTAGCTGTCGTTGCATTATTTGGTGACATTACTACCCGGTGTAAATTGGCGCCAGTGGGAATGGAGCTCCACTCCCAGCCAAGCAGGGCGGTGAATTTACCCGGTTCGTTGTGGCGCTCGGCAGCGTCGGCAATTTCACCCCACGCGGTAATTTCTGTCGGCAGGGCATTGCCGGTGCTGCTATACAATACGTTGGAAGGGTCTTGCACTGGGTCTGTACCCGGGTTTTGGGCTTTATCAGGCAGCACTTCATTAAAAAGAGAGATGCCTTCTCCCTGGCCGTCGTCGTAGATGTAGCGAATGTAGTGGGCAGTAAGCCAACGAATGAAGGTGTCCAGTAGGCTGTCCTCACCGTATTCTTCGGTGCCAGAGGCGATGCTGCGAATTACGCCCATACCCTCCGCATGATCTGATACCACCAAAAAATCCAGCGGAGTTTCTATCTGTACGCGGCTTCGTGTATAGGGGTGGATTACGGCTTTGCCCTTTGCCCAGCGATAAGCTGTGTCGGGATCAGCGGATTGGTTTTTGTTGAGAAACGCATCAAAAGAATAAGAGGTGTGCAGGTGCGTATCGCCCCAGTAAAGTTGGGTGGGGGAGTCAGTGGCCAATGTGGCCCCATTGAAACTGAGTAATAAAGGTAATAGGGCAGGTTTTAGGTTCATATCGCTGGGCTACTTATTGATGATTATTTTTGTTGTAACAATATAATGTCCGCAGTGGACTTTGCCCTCGTGAGGCATTAACGTTTGGCGAGCGTCTTTTCTATTCCATTTTCTGGGGTCATGGTAAATGGGTGGGCACCTATCTTCAGTGCTTAAAAGGACAAGATACACACATTTTGAGACAAAAGAGTTAATGGGCGCAATGTCGGCACTATCACACAATACCATCGCCACTTGGCTTATCCCCATACTCAAGGCCATAGAGCCGTTTTGTGATGCCAATACGGCGCTTACAGCGGTGGGCATTGACCCTAAGTGTATTGGAGATGCCGACCAGAGAGTGCCCTTAGCAAAAATGCACGAACTGTGGGAATTGGCAGAGCGGGTAAGTGAAGATGATTGTATTGGCCTTGAGACCACTAAATATATCAACCCCACTAGTTTTCATGCCATAACCTACGCCCACCACGCGTCGAGTAGCTTGCGCGAAAGCTTGGAGCGCCTGAACAAATTCTCGAGTGTTATCAGTACCGCCGCTATCATAAGTGCCAGGGACGACAACGAAGATGTTGTGGTGACACTAAACTTAGTTGAGGGGGCCGAAGCGCTCAGTGTTCAAGCGGCTGATGCCTTTATGGCAATTATCGTATTGGCGGCAAAGAATTTGGTCGGCAGCATTGAGAACCCCGTTCGCAGTGCGAAATTTAGGCGGCTCAGCCCGCGGGATACCGCGCGCCATAAAGCGATATTCAAATGCCCGCTGAGCTTTGCTAGCGACGATTACGAAATTCGAATTGCCAAAAGCTTTGTTGACCAACGACTTGCAACGGGCAATGCAGAATTGGTGCGTATTAACGAGCAGGTATTGGCGGAATATATATCTCGTTTTAGTAAAAGCAATCTGGTGGCGGCGGTTCACAGCGCTCTGGTTGAACTAATGCCAGAGGGAGAGCCAACACGCGAAAAAGTGTCTCAGATGCTAGGTATAAGCAGCCGAAATTTGCATCGTAAATTGGCCGATTTAGACACCAGTTATAAAAGTATTTTGGAGGACACCCGAAAACGCTTAGCCCTGCAATATATAGAGCAGCGAAGTCTGGCTATTACGACCATTGCTTATCAGTTGGGTTTTTTGGATTCAAGTAGTTTTGCTCGAAGTTTTAAGCGTTGGACTGGTTTAAGCCCTAGTGATTTTAGAAAAAGAAACAGTGGGTGACTTTCCTTTTATCAGTCCATGGCTCAAGATAAACGCCATGGCCGAGTAGTGAGTATCTAATATACAGTCCTACATCAAAAAATTCACCTATGAGAATAATTTGTATGAATACACAGCAATCAGTTATCTTGATGGCGGCGGGGCGTTATTTAATGGGGCTGTATTTTTTTGTTCCAGGTATTGCCAAACTTTTATCGCCGGAGCGTCAGTTGGCGCTTATGGAACATCACAATATTCCAATGGCCATTTACTTACTTTACGTTGCAGGAATAGCTCAGGTATTGGGCGCCGTGTGTTTGTTTTCTAAGCGTCACGTGCGCAATGTATGTATTGGTTTTGTCGCTTATATCGTTTTGATTAATATTGGTGTGCACGACTTTTGGAATTTCACCGGCGTAGAAGCGGGGCATGAATTGCAGAATTTCATTAAAAACCTCGGCATATTGGCCGGTGTACTAGTGCTGGCTGGGGTAAGTGTTGCGCGGCCACTCGAGCTAAGTGGATTGCTTCGGTCTGATACAGCGAAATAGTGTGGCCATGATTGGCTCTAAATCTCGAGAAAATTAATAAGTTAATAACATAGGAAATTGTTCTCATGCGTTTTGTGTTGGTGTTTGCTCTGGCCCTATGGGTGACAAGTGCGGCAGAGGCGCGCAGCGCCAAAGAATATTTAGGTGGAGATTTTGGCTTTGATCCAGTGGTGCCTACACCGGAATCTGTGCTGGGTTACGAGGTCGGTGACTGGCACGCGAGGCCCGATCAACTAGTGCGTTACGCGGAAGCGGTGGCGGCCGCCTCAGCGCGTGTTAGTTTGGATGTCACTGGTTATACCCACGAACAGCGCCCACTAATTTTACTTCATATCACCGCGCCCGAAAATCAGTCTAAATTAGAATCTCTAAGGGCGCAGCACTTGGCCGACAGCAACAAAGGACCTTTGGTGCTTTACATGGGGTACAGTATTCACGGTAATGAACCCAGCGGTAGTAACGCTTCACTGTTATATCTTTATTATCTAGCAGCCTCACAAGACCCTTGGTTGGAAACGGCTCTGAAGGATACGGTGGTACTGTTAGACCCTAGCTACAATCCAGACGGTCTAGGTCGTTTTGCTACTTGGGTGAACAGTAATAAAAGCAAAAATCTTGTCTCAGACCGCAATAATCGAGAACAAAATGAAGCCTGGCCCCGAGGGCGAAGCAATCACTATTGGTTTGATTTAAATCGAGATTGGCTTTTGCTTCAGCACCCGGAATCCCAAGCACGGATTAAACAATTCCACCGTTGGTTGCCGCACCTGTTGACAGACCATCACGAGATGGGAAGTGACTCCAGCTACTTTTTTCAGCCCGGCGTCGCAACTCGCCAAAATCCTCTCACGTCAAAGCAAAACTACGATCTCACCAAGGCTCTGGGCGAGTACCATGCCGACGCCTTGGACGGAATTGCCCAAGAGTATTACAGCGGTGAAGACTACGACGACTACTATTATGGTAAAGGCTCAACTTATCCTGATATCAATGGCAGCTTAGGGGTTTTGTTTGAGCAGGCCAGCTCTCGAAGCCATTTGGCGGATACTATTAATGGACCACTGTCGTTCCAGCAAACAATTCTAAATCAATTGACTACTTCTCTTTCTAGCTTGAAGGGCGCGTGGGATTTGCGAGATCAATTTAAGTCTCAGCAAAAAGACTTTTTTACAAAGCAGGAAAAAAGAGCGAAAAAATTGGCTCATGCCGGTTGGATAGTTGGTAACGACGATGACCCTGTGCGGATGCGCGCAATGCTGGAGATTTTCGCCCAACACAAAATTGAATTTCAGGCGCTGGCAGAAACACTCGTGGTGGATGGGCATGAATATCGAGCCGGAAAAGCTTGGTTCTTTCCAGCTCTGCAAAGGCAGTTCGGATTGTTGCAGGCCATGATGGAAGTGCGAACTGAATTTATGGATGAGACATTTTACGATGTTTCAACGTGGACTTTTCCCCACGCGTTCAATTTGCCCTATGGAACGGTGAAAAGGTCACCGAAAGTTCGAAAAACATTGATCAGCGTTGGCCAGCTAAGTTCGCCAAATTCAAAGGCCCTAGCCTGGGTGATTCCCTGGCACTATGCCAGCGCGCCGGCTGTTTTACAGACCTTACTCAGTGAAGGGGTTCGAGTTAAGGTCGCCACAAAACCGTTTACTGCATTGGTCGCAGGAGAGGGGAAAGAGTTTGTAGCAGGCACTTTGTTGGTTTCATCTAGCGCTTTAAGCACAGATGAAAAGCTAGCGCTTCAGGAACGTCTTTCTACTCTATCTCAGTGGCACAAAATTCCTGTGTATAATATGGACAGAGGTTTAATGAGCAAAGGAATTGATTTGGGCTCACGAGACATGCGTGTATTGAAGGCGGTAAAGCCCTTGCTGCTCACTGAGTCTCCCGTCCGCAGCGGTGAGGCGGGGGAGGTGTGGCATTTACTCGATACTCGCGTAGGGCTTGCGCCTACTATGGTTAACAGTCGTCAGCTGGCGGGAATTGATCTGCACAGTTACACCCATCTCATATTGGTTGATGGCAATTATAAGAATTTTTCTGAGAAGGCTAGCGCCGCGATTAAGGCTTGGGTGCTCTCGGGTGGTATTGTGGTGGCGCAAAAGCGTGCAGCGATATGGGCTGAAGCGCTTGTGTTTGCAGAAGGAACCGACAAGGAGGTGAAGGAAAGTACCGGCCAAGAAACAGAGCGCCGAGCTTATTCAGATTTTGCGAAAGACCACGCACGCAATGTAATTGGTGGCGCAATTGTGCAGGCTGAACTGGATTTAAGTCACCCTTTGTCTTTTGGCTTCCTGCGTGACAACTTACCCTTGTTTCGCAATGGTACCAGTGTGTTAGCTGGGCCAAAAAATTCCTACGCTTCAGTGGCTATGTATTCTAAAACTCCGCTGCTCAGTGGTTACATAGGCGATAAGCGACTGGCTGCATTTGCGGGTAGAGATGCTGTCGTGGCCGATCGAGTGGGCAAGGGTTTGGTGGTTCGTTTGGCGGATAACCCGGCGTTTAGAGGGTATTGGTATGGCTCTCAGCGTTTGCTATTTAACGCGCTCTATTTTGGTGCAATTGTGGATAAGAGCGAATTAGAAAAATAGAGTGACTTGCCTAAAAAAGCCCTAATCAATAGGGCTTTTTTATTGTTATAAAACTGCGTCAGCGAAACTTAGCCAGCCATTCGACTTTTGTACTTACGTACAATGTTATTAAAGTTCTCAGCCGCTGCTTGCATCTCTTCTACCATCGAGTTGTACGAGCTAGTATCACCACTTTCAACACAGGCTAAATACGCTTCGGCAGTGGCGATAAAGGCCTTAATTTCATTTTTCGCTTTTACCATCTGGGCGGTAACAGCCGTATCGGGGTCTGGTAAAACGGGTGCAGTGGGTTTGTCGCATGCAAATGCGCTGCTTGAGGCGAGCAATGTGGCAAAAATTAATGCGTTGGCTTTCACTATATATCTCCAGATTGTACAAATTTGCTAAGAATCCAGTACTTCAATTCAAAAGCATCGCTTTAAAGGGGTGTCACGTTTTGTAGCAATGTCACTATAGACAGTCTATTGAATAATTAATACTACTATTCTTATGTCGCTCTTACACTGGTAATCGCAAACTGAATTTTAGACGAATATAGATGATAAATCCTTACTCGCCTGCAAGAAATGTGTGCCATTACTCCTTATTAGTTTAGACGATAATTTCAATTCAGCTATTGAAAATGCAAATTCAAGTGAGCTTAGTCAAGATCCTGAGGGGCCTGAATAGGTAGCTTGATGATAAAGCGGGTGCCCGCCCCAGGCTCTGAATCTACCTCAATGGTTCCATTATGATGTTCGGTTATAATGAAGTAGCTAACGGAAAGGCCAAGCCCGGTGCCTTCGCCAACACCTTTGGTGGTGAAAAAAGGTTCAAAAATGTGCCGGCTTACCGAAAGGTCCATACCGGTGCCATTGTCTTCAATTTCTATAGCAATGGTTTCCGCTACCTGCCGAGTGCGCAAGGTAATGGTGGGCTCTGCGCCAGATTTGAAATACTTGTGTTCGAAGGATTGTTTGGCATTCCGCAAGAGATTGAGTGTTACTTGCTGGATTTCTTGCGCTGCGCAATTAATGAGAGGCAGTTCACTGGCAAATTCTTTCACAATCCGAACGCCCAGTGGTTTCAGTTCAAGCGTATTGTGGGCGAGCTCTAGGCTGTGATTCATAAGCTCGCTTACGTCTACCAAGGTGCGACGCTGCGTATTACCTCGGGAAAATTCCAGCATATTTGTGACAATTTGTGCCGCACGATTCCCCGCTTCTCTTATCGATTCAATAAAGCTGAAAAGGTCCCTCTGGTGTAGGTAAGCACGCAATTGTTCAATGCTGATACCCAAATCGCTTGCGGCTTGTTGATTGGGCACCAGTTCTTCTGAGACGCGGCGCTCAATATTCTGCACGCTGTTAATAATGGCGCTAAGCGGATTGTTAATTTCGTGGGCCATACCTGCCGCCATTTCTCCTAATGACATCATTTTTTCATTTTGTATCATCATGCTTTCTAAGCGTACTCGCTGAGTAACGTTGTCGATTCTGATGACTGCGCCCTGTATATCACTAGAGAGAAGAGGGTAAATGGCAAGGTCAAAGTAATTGGCTTGGTTACCGTTACCCAGTTGAATGTTCTCTTTTGAGGTAGGCGCCTCGCCGTCTATTGAAGCTTCAATGGCTTTCAAATCAATAGGAAGCTTGAGGAAAACCTTATCAATATTCTGGCCCAGTGCTTCGCGGGCTAGTACGCTGGTGCATTGCTCTGCGGCTGAATTCCAGTGCGTGACAGTGCCTTGTCGAGTCACCCCAATTAGAATAGAGGGCATGGAATTAATGATACTGTGCAGATAGTCCTGTGTTTCGCACAATAATTCTTCCGTGATCTCGTGTTTGGCAATTTCTTCATAGAGCTGATTATTGATGGTTCTCAGCTTATTGGTTCGATCAACAATGCGCTGTTCCAATTCACGCTGGGCGATTTTGAGGTCCGCTTTGGCTTTTTTATGGTGCGAGCGGCTGCGTTGCAGACCAATAATCAACAAAGTTTGCAGAATTAACAAAGCAGTGATGAGTATCAGGAGGACGCCCGGCAGATTGCCGTCGCTCGGAACAATATCGGTATTCTGGCTTTGCGCTTGCAGAGGGAGAGCAAGGAGCAGCAATAAAACTAGGGGTAAGCGATGTGTCACGAAGTAAACCGTCTGGACGCCAAAGTAGTGTTCATTGTATCGGCTTGCGAGCAGAGGTCCAGTGGGGTTTAGTTTGTGGTCTTTATTTATACAGAAATGGAGCTTAAGCGATTGATTTTCATGAATATTCAAATAAGCCTTGA
>Ga0209396_1004404_pt1 | contig 13723 bp, 14 predicted proteins | sample GOMGulsemesocosm_6_FD_184638 | JGI IMG/M metagenome (GOLD analysis project Ga0209396, IMG submission 184638) | Methane-oxidizing microbial communities from mesocosms in the Gulf of Mexico - GOM8C Gulf of Mexico (SPAdes) (version 2) | ecosystem: Environmental > Aquatic > Marine > Cold seeps...
CTATTTCTGAGATATTTGATATCCTAAAGGTTAACGCGGCGCTAATTATCGTCAGCATAATAATAAGATAAGAAATTTAAGCATGAATGAGCAAACACAGCCTACTATCCTTTGGCACGATTATGAGAATACCGACATAAGCCTTTGTTTTAAACGTATTAAATGGAATTCAACAAATCCGCGATGCACTTTTTGATGCACTTAATCATATTGGTAACTCTAGTGCTAAATCAAAATCACTTGCTCTTTCAAATACTTTTATATTATTTTGATCATGTTCCCTATAAGGGAATGCTTTCATACACCTGATAACTTGCTCTCTTGTGTCAGAATATAATTTAAGAACTTCAGAATACCCGCAGTCATTGACCACTTTATAAATAGGTAAAATGATTGTTCGGTACTCAATTAACTCGTCTCTAAGTCTGTCCAAATCTGACATGAAACCATCGCATATCTCAAGGTCTATATAATGCTCCGAATCTGAGTTAGTTTCTTGACCGATATGATGCAGTTTGGAGGATATTTTCTCATGAAAAAATTTTGACTTACCTATTACATCATTAAAGGTAAGTTCTCGTAATGCATCTGTTTGATTCGCATCAAAGATCTTAAAGTTATCCAGTGACCTAAATTTTTCTTTAGGACTTGTTTTATCAACATGCAGGTAAGACATTTTTTTAGTTTTTGGGCTTATATGAACAATGATAATTGGGAACTCGCAACTCCTCCAATACTTGATATGTCTATCTGTAATTTGAAGTTTATCAGCAGTCTTAATTTGCACCCCAATGAAACGCCCTGTTGTATTGAACTCTTTATCCAATATTTCTATTTGAGCATCGATGCCTATATCTATATCTAAAATCCTGCAAGGCCAACCAAAAGTCTTAATAACTTTATATGCAAAGTAATACTCCCCCCAATCACCTTGAGCTGCACTTTTTGTATATTTAGGCATAATATTCCTTTAATATTTTTGAAAGAAAGAATTTCTAACAACAGCGTATCCATTAGCGAATTTTTTTTAATAATCGCTGTTTGTTTGTTATCAAATAATATGTGGACCCCCTTCTTCGAAGGTAAATTTCTATTTGAAGTGTTTATGTGAGTGTATCTTTAATAAGATTTGAATAAATAGGAAGATTTAAAGATAAATTAATTATCAAAACCTCCTTTCTACGAAAGGAAAAAAAGAATGTAACTGAACGTTTGAGTATTTATTTTAAACTAAAAAAACATAAAATGATACAAAAATATCATTATGTTTCAGCGTGATACACATACGCACAATAAAATTAACAATTGCAATCAACTCCTGGTTTTGTTACTTTATAAGGGTCGAAAGATAAAGCTAGTGACCGACTAGCCTTATGTACCATAAGGTCGGTGGACTAAAGAACAAGGAAAATCGAAGATTAACCCTATAAGTTGATCTCGATATCTCATGGATAACTTAACATTTAACCCATGGTGATATTATGAATACCAGTTATCAATTTTTCCATCTTGAAACATACGCTGACAAACCAAGAAAAGGTACGCCTCGTCCGAGTGCTGAATCGGTTGCACGGGAGTGTCAACGATCCGAACAATCTTTCCCACACATTCAGAACCCGCAACCATCTCAACTTATTTATGGTATTGAGCCACTAGAAGCGCTCTCAAAAGCCCGAGAACTAATTAAAACTTGTAAAGACCCACTCGGTCGTAAAATTCGTTCAGACGCTCAAATAATCGCTTTTGGCGTTGCGTCAATTAAAGTTGAATCCACCCCCGAGAACTGGGAGTCAGAACAAGTAAGAAAATGGGTGCAGGACACAACCGATTTTCTTAAAGATCGCTTTGGAGATTCATTTGTCTCATTAGTAAAACATACCGATGAGAAATTTTGCCATCTGCATTTGGGATTGAAACCTAAACGAGCTATTGATGGTTGCTTAGATCTAAACTCTTTTCACCCAGGTCTCGCTGCCCAGCGTGCAACAAAAGTTAAATCAAAAAGTGCGAAAGATCATGCTTACAAGGAAGCAATGCGTCTACTTCAAGATGAATATTTTGAAGCTGTTGGACTTAAAAATGGTCAACTTCGACATGGCCCTAAGCGTCGCCGTTTAACACGTAAAGAATGGTACGCACAGAAACGTTATGCAAATTTAGTTAGTAAGATATTTAATGAACAATCGTTATTAGTTTCTAGCCTTGGATCTAAACTAGAAAAAGCAAAAAATATGCTAACTCAACTATTAACACGTAAACTAACCAATGAAATTGTTGATTCAAGCTCTTGTAAGGAGCTTTAGGGATGATTATTACTTCAGCTACAGTATTATCCCATCAATTCGCTTACGAAGCCTTATTTAAGGAGCTATTGTCAAATCTGGTGTATCACTAAATCTTGATGTTCCGTTAACTGCTCTTCAGTGACGCGTTCGCCATCTTTAAATTTAACGCCAGTGATTACGTCTGCTAGTAATCTGAAACCACGTAACCTACGCCATTTCTTTTGTGCTGTTTCAGCTAATTTAAACACCATGGATAGGGTCGTATTGCGACTGCCACAGCCTTTGGTTTTATGTGTCCTTAACCTAATTGTCGCGAACATCGATTCTATTGGATTTGAGGTTCTTATATGCATCCAATGCTCTGCTGGAAAGTCATAAAACGCCAGCATTTCACCTTTGTCTTTGATTAAACAACTTACGGCCTTAGGGTATTTTACTTCATAATTTTTAGTGAATAAATTGTAAGCTTTTAACGCTGATGCTTTTGTTTCTGCCATCCAAATGTCTTGCAAGTTTGACTTTATTTTTGGTTGTATTGATTTGGGCACTTTGTTGAGTACATTCGCTATTTTATGTACCCAACAACGCTGGTGTTTTGTTGTCGGCCAGACTTTCGTTACAGCATTCCAAAAGCCTAATGCTCCATCGCCTATCGCTAGCTTTGGTGGCTTTGACAAGCCTTGAGATTTCAGCTGATTAAGCACTTCTGTCCAACTTAATTCTGACTCACGTTCACCATCGACAACAGCAAGCAGCTCTTTACGACCTTGCTCATCAACACCGATCATCACTAATAAGCACAGTTTATCGCTCATCCGAACTCTCGAATACACACCGTCTGCCCAAACATACACGTAATGACGCTTACTTAAATCACGTGTTGACCAGGCTTTAAAGTCACTTTCCCAGCTAGCCTTCAACCTTGAAACAGTGCTGGCTGATAATCCTGTCGCGTTGTCGCCTAACAGCGAAGATAAAGCTGGCTGCATATCGCCAGTTGATATGCCCCTTAAGTAAAGCCAAGGAATCAACTCTTCAATGCTTTTGGCTTTCTTGAGATACGGCGGCACTAAATTACTGTTAAATTTAACCCCTCCTTTGGCTCTATCTCGTACTTTCGGCACTTTAACCGTTATATCGCCTAACCCTGTTTGCAGCGAACGCTCAGGTTGATAACCGTTACGAACGATTCGCTGCAAGCCCTCGACCATTTGAGCATCATACTGCTCGAGTAACTGCTGCAGCTCAGCTTCAATCGCTTTAGTCAATAATTGCTGCGCACCTGCTTTTAATAAACTTTCTAACGGGTTTTCTGGTGTCTCGAGTGAATAAATATTATTATCTGTAGCCATTGCGATGTTCCTTCTGTTAGTTGTTGATCCGCCAAGATCAATTAACAGAATACATCGCAATTTTTATTATTCATACACCAGAAATCATCATAGCTCTTATTTAAGCAGTTAGAGCCCCAAAAGATAAAGAGCTTGGATTACCGAGTTCATAATATGGTTGCTAGGCTTATTACTGCTCAATTTAAGGATGTCAGTGAATTTACTGACATTGCGATCATCAATAAAGAGCTAGATGATTTTATTAGAGAATTAAGAACTGAATATGATTGTATTTGTATAAATTTTGATTTATACGATTATCCTCCTTTTATAAAAAAACTAGAAGGACTCAAAGTATACGATGATCTTGATGAATATCATTTTCTAATCGTTGATTTATTAAAATTAATACTGTTTAGAGTTGGTCACTCTGATGAGCAACGGCATATTGAAAAGCAATTTAAAGAATTTGTTGTCGCCTTGATTGAAAAATATAAACCAGCAGTGAAAATAAAGCCTTTATTCAAAGACAAAAAACAACCAAACAAAGACAACGATATTCTGGCGCTAATTAGACAGCAGGTAGATATTACAATCGATAATTAACTAAAGCGGCTAAATTACACTTTGCGAGCAATTTTGTGCTAAACATCATTAACAAGCTCGAAAGTTGATCTTTCATTTGAAAAGCCCGCCTCTTAGCTCCTTCAACCTTTTGCTTTCAGTCTCTAGGTAATGTCAACAGGAAGAAAGAAAAATAGAGAAATAGAAATCGTTAACAACGATAAAGACAGTATTGAGTAATTGAACTGGTGCTGGAGTTTGTTCTTCATCGCATCGAATAAGTCAAAAGGCAGGGTTTCAGACGTCCAATCTTCTTGGCTTTTTCTCAACTTAATTGAAAAATTAATTCGCACTAACATAACTTGAAATGCACTATTGACGCTTAATACGGAGCACATTAGAGAAATAGTATATACTACCTTTACAGTTAAAACTGTAGTGTTTAGAAGAGCACTAGAAACAAACGCAAAAACCGCAATTATAGTAACTAGCATGAACCTAGAATACTCCTCCATTAAGTTTTCTGTAGTCATTATTTAAGCCCTCACTTCAAATCCGCTATCTTTTGCTAGCCTCTTTAACTCCCGAGTAAATTTTCTATCGGATGTCCCGAGTAAAGTAATAAACCACCTAGAGAAGAGGCAAGTAATTGAACCTGACTTATCCATCTTTTTTATAATATCAATTACGCTCGTAAAGCAGTCTAAATCAAATATGGCAAAGAGTTCATGTATGCTAATATCGTTGGTTATTACATATTGCATCGCTTTCCTACTGACTCTGTGTTTCTGATCACCTCTTGTGTGTTTTTTTAGCTGTTCGAATTTTTGTTTTTTCATTATTTGGGTAATTTTTTTTACTGAAAAGACACCAGAATAAAATTCTCCTATATCACCCAGCACCCCCACATTTATATCTAGACCAGTAACCTTGTCATCTCCTTTCAATTGCATCAACCTTGCGCACTCATTAATCGAATGTGTGATAAACGCCTTTACCAAAGATAGTGCTAATGGATAATTAATAGAGTGCGCATACATTGATAGCCACAGGGGTACTAATAAATGCTCATTTGATAAGAAATTAATCAACTCTCGATTAAAGTCTGAACCTTTTATTGATATTTCACCATTCAATACTACTACTCTAATATTTTCTTGTTTTGTTTCACCTAGGATGAGAATTGATATATTGTCTATTATTTCATTTTTACGCAGTACTTTACCATGTTTATTAAATGAACCTTTGAACTCTCTTTCAATATAGTTATGCTCTTGAGTGCTGTTGAAAAGTGTTTTATTCATTGACTCGTACATGGATAGTACTTGTGTCTCATCATTTAAGATTGATGCTATTCTTGTTGTCCTCATAATACTATAATGAGAGGACTGACACTTTACATAGTGGTAAGCCGAGTGAGTAAGTTCAACAATTCTTTTATCAACTACCCCTTTTGTACACTTAGCCCCATCATCTCCACGTTTATAACAACATTTATCACTAGCTTGAATTTTTTCATTTAATAATTTATATACCTCAGAATTTGATAATTTCCCCGAAATAGCTCTCATTACATCGTTTATACTCTTCTGACTTTCCTTTTGAGAAAAACAGACACTAAATGTTTCATTATCAATAATAATTTCTTTGCTTATTATACTTCCCATAATATAAACCCATTATTATACATTTTGAGGGATTTCGCGAAGACTGAGCGAAAAGCGACTTAATCTTTAAAGTAATGTGACTTATATTCGCCATATTATCAAATGGTTTTTGCACACTAGCACTTGTTACTACAAAGCCACTCTTCAATGTCTTGCCTACGCCACCCGACCAAGTGACCGCATACGATTACAGGATTTGGGAAATCGCCGCTGTTTCGCCATTTCCAAAGCGTTGTTCTACACACCCCTAGTGCTTCCATAATGTCTTTTTGCTTCATTATAAGTCTAGAACTCATATTATTTTCTCCGTTTGAGTTCCCGCTAATTCGAGAATGAGGTAATCTTACGCTGTTGATAAATAGAAAATAATGCAAACAAACAACCCTTACGTCCCTTGACTTACATTATAAAAACATATAAGGAATAACATGGATAAAAAAGCATTACTGAAAATAAGAACAGCGTTTTGGTGCCATTCAATCTTACAAGAACTGCAATTGAATAGCCTGGCTGGACTACTAAAGCTAGAAAACCTCTCGGAACGCGAGTTCCTGAGAAACCATTCAAGTTGTTTTACTAATAGAGACACAGCGATAGCAGCGCACATCATTCTTTGCGTAGAACGCTTTGAGCCAAAAACGTGGCGTAAATATTTCAAAGGGGAAACTCAACCAACGACGATAATAAAAGACCAATTAAATGCGGTTGACCTAATAGGTTCTGTTCTCCCAAAAACAAAATTGGCGTTTCAAAATGGTCCGTTTAATATTTTGAAAGTATTTACCGCTGGCTATAACAAAGAAGCAGTTATTTCTTTTGCTGAGGGGGTAGAAGAGTTATATCGAACTAATAATTTACAGCCTTCTGTTTGGCAAATGAATGTCTTTACAAAAAAATATGAGCTTCATCTCGAGTTCAAAAAAGACTACTATGAATATCTTGCAAAGGGGCAGGTTATGGCATTTTTCTCATGCTATCGAGAAATCTTAGATACTACACTCGTCGAACTTGACTCGAATAAAAGTATATTACAACTTACTGAAGCCTTCATCCTAACTAATTTCTTTTCAGATAACATAATGAAATTCAGTAATCGGTTGGTTGACGGCTTAGCGATCCATCATATTAGAGATACTTACAACATACCGCCTTATCTGTGGAAAGATGCTTTCCATATAGTTAGTGATGCTATTTCTCATTACAAAAACTATGCTAATGAATTTAATTTGACAGAAGCAAAAGAGAATTTCGCGTAAATATTTGGCTAGTTATTAAGGAATCCAGCCAAATATTTATGGATAATTACAGTCGAAGACTGCGGTAATTTAATATTCAAACTCACCGATGAAATTACCCTTTAAATTCTTAGATAAGTAGTTAATGATAGTGCTTCCTTTACGCTCTATCGAATGAGGGGTGATCTTTACCCTAACACTCCCTGAACGTTCTGCAGCAGTTCTCATAACACCAATAATGTACCAATACCTTTTACCTCTTTCTATAAAGCACTCAGTGTGTTCTGGTACGCCTCTATATTGCGGTTCAAATTTTTCATACAGCGGTCTTACCGTTGCAGAAACTCCTTCGCGGTCTTTTTTGGGTAAAATGTTTTCTAATTTTGACTCTGCGATTCCTGCGGCAGTTACCACATCTATATAATTTAATACCCTCACAATTGCATTGTTCTGAACGTCATCAATGCCAGTTTGCATTTTCATCGCATTATCTAAGCTAATTCTAATTCTTTTCATAATATTCCCCAGTAATAAATTCATGAAAATCTTTTCACATCTGAACTCAACCGTCTGCGGAACATTAAAAAGTTTATATCCCTTGAAGTATAAGCCGTTTGATGTTAAATGTCACTGAAGGCTGCGCACCAATACCATTACTCGAATACAAATTCAAGGGGCAAAAATATAAAACGTGTACATTATGGTGAATAAAGTAAACCGTTAGGATAACTTCAGCTGAAGTTTCAGCTTTAATATAAGCGGAGTTTTTATGACACTATCAAAAAATAAAGTAACTAAATTAGAAATCGTTAAATTGACATTATCAGACCTTGAAGAATACCTATCATTTACAACTGGATTATCTGTAAGTGATGCCAAGAATCAAGCGGCAATAATCGCTTCAGAGCACTCTATTACACCCGAAGATGCATTAAGGTCAATGTTTTGGGCAAATGGTTATCCGCTAATAAAAAAAACAGCTGAAGGTATTGAGGATTTAGTTCTAAAGAATCTAGGGAAGAACATCAATGAAATAGGAATTTTAAAACAAAACGGCGAGTTTTACGGATTTTGCCACTACGATAGGGTCAGTGAATCATGGCAATACTTCGGTTATAGCCGAATAGAAACTAAAAAAAACCTTATAAAATGTTTAATTAGTAGCCTTATCGGTAAAGAGCAACTTATGATGAGATCTAAAAGATTTTTAGCGTCAGTAAAAAACTGTATCAACGCAATTGGACATGATTTTTACACTCTACCAAAAAATATGAACTTAGACGAAATAGAAGACATCATGGCTATTAATATTGACCATGAAGCACTACTACACAATGGTGACGGTTCAGGCTCTAACACTATAATGAGATACGCGCTAGCTAGCTGTTACAACAACTACAGCACATCAAAAAGCGTTATGAGGAGGGCGCTCCGTGCTAAATTCAAGCATGACGAGATTACTAATGTCGATTTGGCAGATGAATATCAACGGGACAGCTTAACTGACTATGCTTGCCAATATCAGCACTTCGGAGCAATGTGTTTCAACTTAGATAGGAGTAATAAAAAAATTATCAAAGACTTACTCGAAAATTACTGCGGGTGGTAATCTAAATAATATTCCTCGATACATCATATTTGAATTAGGCCAATTCAAATATGATATTTTAACGTTCAAAAAGCAACCCATTAACTCGTAAATTAAGATTACGTTACAAAAATTTACAGCTTAGAAGTTAAGTAGGTGATCATTACTCCATAAAACGGCTGGAGCATGTTCTCTGAATTTCGCCCATTTACCTTTATGATTAGTTTTTTTATACTATCTTTGTTTCTTACACCTTGTTTGTTATTTAGTAGTTTCTGAATTGTGTTGATTGCAGCATTTCTGTTAGATTTTAGTCTTGTATAATTTAGATTTAAGACTCTATTTAGGTCCAAATCAAAATCAGCCTCCGAAGATTTTATTGTTCCATCGCCAGAATACTTAATCCTACCATTGATACGATCATTAGCGTTCGCAGGAGAGTACCGAAGTGTTGAATTTGCTTTTCTAGTATCACATGTTTGTGCATTTATTCGATGCCCTTCATTCCCTTTACAACAACCAAGAAGGTTTTGATATGTTAACTGCAAATTAGGATGACGATCCTGAGGAGCCCAATGTTCCACCTTCATTTCTCCTATGCTAATACGTTGCATGCAATAGGCGCAGGTGTAACCCTGCTCATTTAACAGCTTAGAACGTATGTCAGCTTTTACTGAAGTAAAATTTGGACCATCATATATTGCGCCAGGAAGCCTTTTGTAGGAAGTAAGAGAGTTGGGTTCTTTACCTTTTTTAACTTCATACATGCGGTTAGTCGTCCCAATCTGCAAGTTCAATATCTAATTTTGCACTAAGTAACTCAGGGATTTCACCGTTCAACTCAGATTCCAAATCTGATATTATATTTTTCGCTTTAGTACATGAGCCCTCCGCAATTAATTCATTAATCATCGCTAGCTGTTCTTCCACGTAGGAGTTTCTATTTAAATTAATATTCGAGTGTTCAGTTGACATAATCTCATTCAATATGTCATTACTAGTGAGTCCATAAGATTGGTTTGGCTGGCTATATTCAACAGAGTTATCAGGTTGTTGCTCAAGGATAACAATTTGAGAGTGTTTAACTTCACCTACTACTTGAGCTGAGTGTGTTGTCACTATAAACTGACAATTTTTAAACGCTTCTGGTAACCGCTTAATTATCTTTCTTTGCCATGCAGGATGAAGATGCAAATCAATTTCATCTATTAAAACAATCCCCTCACCGTCTAATGGGTTTTCTAAAGCTGGGTTTAGGATTATTAACCTGCGCCCTATATCTAGAACCAAGGCCAATAACGATTTTTCCCCTTGGGATAGTTGCAATACATTTAATTTTTGGCCGTTTTTCTCTATGGTTATTGTCAAATAAGGCTCAATTTGAATCTCAATATTGCCGTAACCTTCCATAAAAAAACCGACAAGTTTATTAAGCGATGCCTTAAACTTATTTACATCATCGAAACTTTCAGTATCAGTATCCTTTAAAGCAGAATCGTTACTGGAAAGCGCTTCAAATAATACCTTTTTTGTCGTTTCATCCATATCTTCAGGTAGCAATGCTAGAAGCTTTTCATAAGAATTTTTAGAACTTGCGGACTCTCTGTGTTTTTCAATATCATCTAATCGTTTGAACCATCTAAAAAATAATTTAAAATCCGCTTTGCCATTTAATGAGTTATGGTAGCCTACAAATTTATCATTTTCAGAAATTTGAGCCGTTTCATCAAAGCTAGCCATATCTTTAACATTAACATCTAGCGATCTGCTTACAGTATAATATGCTAATAATGGCATATTAAAATTAGAATCTATTGAATTAGCTTTTTTATACATACTACCTAATTTGGTAATATCTCTTAAATAACTTTTTTTCTTGATGTCGTGCCCTTCATTAACACTAATGAGTTCCATGTCAGCAAAGAGCTTCTTATTTAAACTAAAGCGAGTCAAAATCGAAGAATAACTAGACTGATTTCCTAAGGTTATATCCAAAGGACTAATAAGTTCCCCGCTTCCACCGCTTTTAACTATTCTATTATGTAACCAGCTCATGTTTATAGCGATAGCGTCTAGAATTGATGTTTTACCCGCGCCATTAACCCCTAATATTACAGTTAGATTGGGATCAGGTATTGGTAAGTCTAAATCATGAACGGCTCGAAAATTTTCAATTGCTAAACGTGTTACTCTAAGTTTTTGCGTCTTAAAAAGATCAAACGCTCTTAACAAAAATTGTTTGGATTTTGCTGGACTCTTCTTTACATAGGTCCCATTATAATAGTATTCGTATAGCTGATACGCAGAATAAAAGCCCCCCTTTTTAGCCTTAATTTGAAGCTTCTTTATCACTGACTCTGTTTGTTTATCATCACTCATCATTTGCTCTTATGCTTAATATATTGAGAACAGTATCCTTAGAATATTTTTTCTTCATTCTATCGACAAAGTTAGGTTCTATACCAATAGAAAATGCAAGCAGACCTTGCAAATAGTACGTATCGTCTGCTTTTAGCATGCCGATCTTGAATTTATGAATTAAAGTAGATATCAATCGTTTCCTAACCCGTCCTATTGATAACGTATTATCGTTGGCCAGAGTAACACCAGTAACATGCCGATTGTGAGCCTTAGAAGAGTATCTAGTCTTTAATTTGTTTATTGATATATGGTTTCCATAAAGTTCATTCAACATTTTCTTCACCATTGAAGGGACTGCAAATAGAGCCCCCTTTTTGTTGGTCGAAAACGTTATATCATCTGCATATCTTGAATAATTAATCTTGCTTACTTTACAATATTCACTCATTTTAGAGTCAAATTCATACATGACAAAGTTTGAGATCAATGGTGAACTTGGTGCGCCAACACTCAGTACAAGCTTTCGATCATGCGATTTATTTTTGTTCCAAAAAAGTAAGTTTTCCATTAGTCTTTTTTCCGCATCCGACCATTTAATATTATTTCGCTCGCAGGCAATAAATAGCATTGATGGTGTTACGGAATTAAAAAAGTCATTAAAATCCATTTTAAGTAAATATTTGGAATTTACATGTCTGAGCGCGTTGTCTTTTATGCTTAACTTTTTTTTATACGCATATGCAGCCTGATGAGACTCAAAAATTGGGGATAAGACTTTAACAAGTGATTTTTGAACGACTTTAAGCTGCTTTGATGGATGAGCTATAACGCGTTGCCCGGAAGTACGCTTAGGGATGGTATAAACTTTATACTTATTAGGTGCAGACTCTGAAAATCGACTAAGTGAGCTTCTTGTGATTGATAATCTCTGAAATAACTCTCTATATAACTTTAACTTCATTTAATTCCTATGACTAAAGCTAAGTAATTAAGTGTGACCTGAAAGTTCAGGTCACACTTAGGCCCATTACTAAAGGAAGCGCTAATAAAATTACGCAACTGCGAGACGAGGGACTCGTTGAGTGGTTGCGTAATTTTATTTGCGCAACCATATAACTGCCCAATAAATTTGAGTCTGGCTTATCGCCCGACTAGACAAAACATGTCTAAACGCTAAGGGGTTGGTTCGATTCTACGTTAGCTTGACGAATGCTACAAGCGGGAATTACTTGCCAACTGTTTTTTTATTCTATCCCAGTATAGTTCATATGCATGACGCTGATTACTCAGCCAATCGTGCTTATTATAAATTTCTAGAATCCCCCCCAAAGTATGTCCGAGCATCGTTTCTGTTACGTGTAATTCGATCTGTTCCTCGCTTAGTCTTGTAGATAGGGTTCTTCTAAAATCATGTGGATAAAAATGCGGGTACTTAAGATGTTTGTTCATACGCTGTACAAAGCGATTCACAGCATGAGCTGTTAAAGACTTTCGCTTATCATCGCCTTCGATCAAAAACTCCCTGTCGCCGCCATAGATTAGATCTAATGTTTCAATTAATTGAACAGTTCCGGTACTTAGTGGCCTTCTAATTTGTTTTTTCGTTTTTGATCGTGACTCTGGAAGTACCCAAAGTTTTGTCTTTAAATCAAACTCATTACGCCTAGCTTCCCTTATCTCAGCATTTCTAGCTCCTGTTAAAATTAGCAATTGAACACAAATTTTACACCTTGGTGTAGACTTACTCGATTCAATTTGCCGCCAAAGACCTACTACTTCGTCCCATTGAAGATTCCTTTGTCGTTTTTGTACATAAGTACCAACCGCAGATACAGGAATTGATAGAATCTCAGAGGACTTTATTGCACCCCTTGATTTTGACCAGCGTATAACGGCTTTAAAACGTTTTAATATCATTCCTGCATTTGCTGGTGTCGATTGTCTTTTTACTTCATCAAAAAATTCGATCCAATTTTGATATGAATAGCGCTCAACATCGATTGAGCCATAAGGCTTTACATATTTATTAAATGTTGAATCATAAAGTGCCATTGTAGTTGGTCTTAATTCAAATCTTTTTAATTTTAAAAAATCAGAATAGATTCCTATTAACAATCGCTTTTCGTATTGCTCAGCTTGAACGGTTCGAGGGTCTAGACCTTCTAATAGAACTTGTCTATACTTTTCAATTCTTTTTCTTGCATCAGCCAATGATATACCTGGATACCTACCTATCTTTATTCTTTGTTGCTTACCTAGCCATCTAAAGCGATAATTGAACGTAATAATACCTTTTGGACTAACTCGTGCACTTAATCCGTCACGATCGGCTAACTCCGGTTTACCTTTGTATTGTTTTGAAATGCTGCGTAATTTAGTATCAGTTAAGGACATAATATTTTTGGTCACATGGCAGTTTAAGTTTGATGCACTCAATGATGCACAAAAAAATATAACACAGACATATACAAATGAACACTAACAAACAAAAACAAACAATATACCAATTACAAATCATGCACATAAACAACACGGGGCAGCAATGACAAACCATAATGAACAACCCACTATCCTTTGGCACGATTATGAAACTTGGGGTGCTGATACCCGTAAGGATCGACCTGCACAGTTTGCGGCAGTTCGTACTGATTTAGATTTAAATATTATCGGTGAGCCGACAGAATTGTATTGT
>Ga0209396_1004412_pt1 | contig 13698 bp, 10 predicted proteins | sample GOMGulsemesocosm_6_FD_184638 | JGI IMG/M metagenome (GOLD analysis project Ga0209396, IMG submission 184638) | Methane-oxidizing microbial communities from mesocosms in the Gulf of Mexico - GOM8C Gulf of Mexico (SPAdes) (version 2) | ecosystem: Environmental > Aquatic > Marine > Cold seeps...
AATTTTTTTATTAAATATCACACAATATTTTAATGTTAAAGCCCAGTTAGAGGTGACCATCGAAGAAAGCATTGTTGATATCGTTAATGGTGTAAAAAACACCGTATCATCAGAACTGGCAGGTAAAAAGTCATTAGCTAAATATGCAACAAATATGGTTGAAAACAACCCAACTCACGCTCATATTACAAATGTTATTAGTCAACCTAACATAAAAGATTCTTTTTTATTAATTGGTGGTGGGTTTGAGTCAGATGGTTCTCATTTTAAAAGTGATCCAAGCTGGGATCCAGGTAGTAACTGGGAACCAAGACAAAGACCTTGGTACATAGATGCTAAACAAGAAAAAAAACTCATTATTACTGATCCTTATGCAGACTCTGCAACAGGTGAAATTTTAATTTCTGTTGCAACACCCATTATGCAAGCTACAAATTTTATTGGCGCTATCTTTTTTGATTTAAGTTTGTCTAATCTGTCTGATTTAGTAAATAGTGTTAAGTTATTTGATGCGGGTTATGTTTTTATTGTAACTGAAAAAGGGATAGTGATAGCTCACCCAGAAGGTAAATATAATGGTAAAAATATGACAAGCTTTTTACCAAACGGCAATATCAAGAGCAACCAAATTCAACATGTCATGATTAATGATAAAGAATATGATTTAAAATTTGTGAAGATCCCTGAGCAAAATTGGTATGTAGGTGTTTTATTAAATGACAAAATTGCGTATCAGTCTGTTTATAGTATGCGTAATAATGCCGTTATTTATGGTTTGATTGCACTGATTTTGAGTGTATTACTATTACCTTTATTAATGAAAAAACTGTTAAAACCATTAGATTGTTTAAATGAAGCAATCAAAGATGTGGCTTCAGGAAATGGTGATTTAACTAAAAGGTTACAAACAGATACAGATCAGGAGTTTGCTGAACTCGCTGATGGATTTAATACTTTTACCAGTAACTTACAAGAGCAAGTAACCCGTTTAAAAGCCACTGGTAGTGATATACTCCAAGGAACAGAAGTTATGGAGCAGGGCGCTTTGTCTTCTGATGATGCCATGGCTACACAACTTCAAGAAATTGAGTTACTTGCAACTGCTATGCATCAAATGGCAACCACAGCCTCAGACGTTGCTACAAACGCGCGAAATGCAGCTTCTGCCGCACAAGAAGCTGAAGACTCGACACAAAGAGGCTCTGATATTGTTAAATCTACTACGTCATCAATTGAAACTTTGTCTAATAAAATAGAGCAAGCAGTAAATGACGTTGTTATTCTAGAAGAAGCGGCACATAGTATTGAAACGGTTTTACAAGTAATAAATGATATTGCAGATCAGACTAATTTATTAGCGCTTAATGCTGCGATAGAGGCCGCTAGAGCAGGAGAGCAAGGTCGCGGTTTTGCAGTTGTAGCGGATGAAGTGAGAACTTTAGCATCGAGAACCCAAGAGTCTACGACTGAAATAAGAAATATGATCGATAAACTTCAAGCGGGAACAACAACAGTATCTCAAGCAATGAAGTCAAGCCAAGAAGCTGCAAGTAAGACTGTTGAGCAAGCAAGTCAAACAGATGAAGCATTGCACAGTATCTATGACGCTATTAAACGTATTAATGATATGAATCTACAAATTGCTTCTGCAGCTAATGAGCAAAGTACCGTTGCTGAAGAAATTAATACTAACACAGTGAGAATTAAAGATTTATCTATCACAGTGTCAGATCAAAATCATAAAACTGTGGATGCTATTCAGTTGCAGACCGCGGGAATAAGAGAGCAAAACGATATATTAGAAAAGTTCAAAGTTTAGTGAAAAGTTAAAGGTAAGATAGATACTTAAAAACTTATATGTATCAATATTGTGCATAGTACAGTGTATTGAGCGCGCCGTATTGATTAAGGAGTGTAATGTGCAACTATCTAAAGTTTTTTTTGCTGTTACAAGCACAATATTGGCTTCAAATGTTTGTGCTAATAATTTAGAAAGTGAAATTGATTTACTAAAAAAACAGTTAATGCAAATTCAACAGCGTATTGTAGCGTTAGAGCAGGAAAATAACGCAAACAAAACATCAAATACGAAAGTAAGTAACACCATTGAAGCGCAAGCAAGTGGGGTAAATAAACCAATTGATAAAAATATGGAGCTCTACGTCTCATTGAGGCCGACATTTGGCCATATAGATGACGGCAACAATACGCATTGGGATGTAAGAGATGCTTTATCAAATGCTGGTATAAAATCGACATTTGAATTTCAGCCCCACTGGAAAGCCATTTTACATGGTGAATGGGGAGTCGATTTATCAAATAATGGTGATTTTGGTAAAGCCCGCCAAGTCTATGTCGCTTTAGACAGCCCGTATGGGCAGATAGGCATAGGTAAGCAGCGGCCCGTACAATATTTGTTTATAGCAGAATATGTCGATATGTTTAACCATAGCCTAAGCCCATTTGCTTATGACCCTGAAAGTCCTTTTTTTGTGGATAACTTAATCACTTATAAAAAACAGATTAATGCTTTTACTTGGATGCTAGCAAGCCAATTTGATGGCGAAAATGGTAATGATAATAGTGATTTTTTTAATGCGGGTTTAAGTTATGACACAGCTGGATTTCATTTAGGGTTTACTTATTCAAAAAAAGATCGTTTTAATGATAGTAACACTCCTATTGGCAACAATGTTACTTACGCTGGTTCACTTGCTTACACATTTAATAATGACTTATATCTAGCTGGTGGATATCAAAACTTAGATTATGAACTTTTTAATACCAAAGATAGACAAGGTCATACATTTGATTTGGGCTTAGCATATCCAATAAGTGAACTTTTTAAATTTAAAACGGGTTACTTTAATTTTAAAGATGGTATTTCAGATAATACTAGCCAAGATTATCAAGGGGCCAATATCACTTTTGAATGGCTACCTGCTGACGGGTTAAGATTTCACTTAGAGTATTTATATAAAGACTTCGATGTAATGGCTGATTTTAATTCATACTCATTGGGCTTTAGGTATGACTTGTCTAAAAAATTGGACCTGAACTAAAGGGTATAGTGTGTAGCTCACATTATTGGGATCTAATATGAAATTGGGAAAGTATTTAGGCTTTACTAAACTCTAACTCGCACTATCAAAAATGGGTTTTATACTATTAATTATAAACTTGTTTGCATTTACAAGAGTAACTTTCGCAAACAAGTTTATATGTAATTATTTATATATAGTCAGGGGTGTCTAATGTTTCACCTGACATAGTGCCCATTACTGATGCAACATAAGCTTTAGCAGTATCTTTTGCAGATAATCCGCCTTCTGTATCCATGCCCATCATAGCCATAGTTTCTTTTACAAAAATGGGTGCTACAGCATTAATTCTTATGTTATCTAGTTCTAAAGCGGCCGCTTTTACATAGCTTTCTAATGCGCCATTTGCCATGCTAATTACGGCACTACCTTGCATAGGCTGACGAGATAAAATACCTGAAGTTAATGTAATAGAAGCATTATTGTTTAAGAAACCTTTCCCTACACGGTATAAGTTTATCTGTCCCATTAATTTATTGGTTAATGCTAATTCATAATCAGCATCTTTTAGCTCAGAAAGTGGAGCAAAACTTGCTAAACCAGCTGTTGAAATGATGGCGTCTACTTTTCCAATTTTATCGAACATGCGAGTTATTGATGTTTGATCACTAAGGTTTACAGAGACGTCTCCATCAGAGTAGTTGGCAGATATCACTTCATGCCTATGAGATAATGCTGTTTCAACGGCTTGGCCTATTGTACCTGATGCACCTATTAGTAAAATTTTCATAACTTTCTCCAAATGTTTAAATCATTATTTATTTAACTTGAATTCATTATATTTGTTGCTGAAAATAGATAAATAACCTTAAAAAGAAAAGATTATTCTGATGAAAAGAAAAATAGACTTACTCAAAGCAATAAATACTTTTATTAAAGTGGCGGATAAAAAGAGCTTTACTGCAGCAGCAAGAGAATTAAATATTGTAACTTCCGCTATAAGCAGACAGGTTGCTGATTTAGAATCTCACTTTGATTGTCAATTGTTATACCGAACTACACGGGCAATGCATCTTACAGCGGAAGGGGATCAATATTATAAAACGTTTAAGGAGATCACAGATAAAATTACAATGCTTGAAAATAAAGATGAAACATTAGATGGCACTTTAAAAGGGCACATCAAAATTTCAGCACCACAAGGCTCGGAGTCTTTAGGTTATTTAGATGCAGCAAGTGAGTTTATGAAGAACAACCCTAAAGTGACTGTGTCTTGGTTATTTGTGAATCGCTATGTGAATATGGTTGAAGAAGGCATCGACTTGAGTATTAGGATGGGAGAATTAGAAGATTCGAGTTATATTGCCAGACGTTATAAATCTGTAGAAATTAATTTTGTTGTAAGCCCTGACTATATGGAAAAATATGGCAAACCGGATAATCCCAATGATTTAACTGAACATCTATGTATAACTGACACTTCTAATAGGCAACCTAATAAATGGCGATATTGTAATAATAATCAAGAAAAATATGTGAAAATCAATCCTTATATAGAGTCGAATAATGGAGAAACTGTGGCTAGGTTAGCCGCAAATGGTAATGGAATAGCTTATTTGCCTTCTTTTCTTACACAAAAGTATTTGCAAACAGGGGAGTTGATTACTGTAATGCAAAACTATGAATTTGACTCATTAGATGCTTCTTTGGTTTATCCTGCTAACTTAATGATGAATAAAACCCTTAAATCATTTGTTCAATTTATTATAAAAAATAAATAAGTTGTTAGACATATTCTGTATGTCTTTATATTAGAGTGAGTTAACTTAAATTTAGGTTTTTACGCTTATGAAAAATTAGCATTTTTTTTATAAATTGATACACGAAAGATTTACATATGCATATACATGTATTATATTGATTCCTATTGAACGGAGATTATTATGAATACTGACTATTGTTTTAATTTAGCTATGCGCAAATCTAGTAGACTGATCACACAATTTTATGAAGAGAGATTAAAATCAGCGGGATTAAAAGTTGGGCAATTTTCAATACTACGCGCAGTATTTTTTAATAAAGAGACAACTAACAAAGCATTGCAAGAAATCTTAGTATTAGATCAAACAACATTAAGTAGAAACTTAAAACCTTTGTTTCGTGATGGTTACTTACAAACAAGTGTGGATGATAATGATAGTCGCCAGAAAAATATCAGCCTAACTGATTCAGGTAGTGAGCTTTACCATAATGCTTTACCACTGTGGCAGCAAGCACAGCAAGAGATTGCTGAAAAGTTGGGCGATGTTCAAGCTAATAATATTCATGAGCTTGCAGAGCGTTTTGTTAAAGTGCTTAAGTAGCACTTTTTTAAAATAACATACATGCATATGCATGCTTGTGTTTATATCAAACAAATAGTGGTCGGTGATTTATGAATAAAAAAACGAAGATTTATATTAATCCCCTTACAGTAAATAATATAAAGTTACTTTTATTGTGTAATGCGTTGGAAATACAGCCTCAATTTGAACATGTTGCGATTCATAAAGGTGAGCAAAAGCAAAAAGAATTCTTAGCGCTTAATCCTGACGGAAAAGTGCCAGTTTTACAGCAAGGCGATCTAGTATTAACCGAATCAAACGCCATCATGCAATATCTAGCACAAAGTCAACAATCGTCACTTTGGCCCAAAGAAATCGTGCTGCAAACAAAAGTCTTGAGCATTTTGTTTTGGCAATCGAATTACTTTGCAGCAGGTGTTGGACCTATTGCCCATAAAAAAGTTGTTTTACCCTATTGGGGATTTGGTGAACCTGAAATTGATGAACAGCAATGGCAGTCATTTAACAAAGCACTAAGTGGATTAGAAAATATTTTGCATGGTCAAAATTACCTGGTTGGAAATAAACTTACCATTGCTGATATTAGCCTTGTAGCATTTTTATTTTTTCATAAGCGAGCCAAAATGCGACTTGAGCACTATCCCAATTTGAGCGCATGGTTGGCTAAGTTAACGGATCTTGATTGGTACACATCTACAGAGTCGTATTTGAACCAAATACTTAGTAACTAACTTTTACACATATGCATGCATATGCATCTTTATTGAATGAAGGAATTTAAGATGACAACTTCAACATTGAAAATAAATACTATGATCCAAGCTCCCGTAATTGCGATAGAAAAACAAGGTGAAATCCAATTTGTGAATTCAGCAGGTATCAAAATGCGCTATTTAAAAATAGGCAAAGGTGAACCATTAGTCTTAATACATACATTACGTACTCAACTGGAGTATTTTGAAAAAATCATCCCTGAATTAGCAAAACACTATACGGTTTATGCATTAGACTTACCAGGCCACGGCCAGTCAGGTATTACCAATCAAAAACATGTAAAGCCTTTATTTATTAAGCATGTGAGTGAGTTTATCAATCAATTAAAACTTGAGAAGGTGACACTTGTTGGTGAATCAATAGGCGGGGCCCTTGCCTTAGGAATTGCCGCACAAAATAAGATCTCGATAAAACAGGTCTTCGCTTTAAACCCAGCGGATTATGTAAACAGTAATGGGTTAGATAGAAGCTCAACCCTTGGAAAAATTCTATTTACAGGAATTAAAGTACCTTTCTTTGGTTGGGTCATTTCAAACGCAGAAAAACGTGATGTATTACAACAAGTGCTTGAAGGTGGTTTTGAAAACAAAAGTAAATTACCAGCATACTTAGTAGATGAGTTTAGTAAAACGGGTGACCGAAAAGGGTATAGCAAGGCGTTTCGTTCTATCTTCCTCAATTGGAAAACTTGGGAAGAAGATCAACAGCAATATCATAAAATCAATGTACCTGTCACTTTAGTTTATTCAGAATACGATTGGTCTACACAAAGTGAGCGTGAAACAAATCTACATAGAATAAAAAATTCAAAGTTAATTCATATTCAAGAAACAGGTCATTTCTCATCTCTTGATAATCCTGAACAAGTACTAAGTGCCATTTTAAATTGTAAATAATGATCTCTGCGGTGATAAAAATGATGACTCATAAGCAAGAATACGTTGGTAGTAAAATTAGAAATCTGGCTTGGATATTAGTCAATAATCCAAAGTTAGTTGTATTTATTAGTTTAGTATTGATGGTGGCATTGCTCACCTCATTACCTAAATTATATAAAGACACTCGATCAGACGCCTTTTTAGCGGAAAATAATCCAGCGTTAGTATATAAAAACAAGGTTAAAGCACAGTTTGGTTTAAGTGATCCCATAGTGATCGCAGTGATTAATCAAGGTGAAAGTGGTGTATTTAATCCTGAATCATTAGCCTTGGTAAGCTGGTTAAGTGAAGAGTTGGCTAACCTCGAAAATATAAACAACGATCGAATAACTAGCTTGGCTACTGAAAATAACATTTTTGGTAGTGAAGAAGGTATGGAAGTCGTACCATTTTTTGAAGAATTAACCAAAAAGCAATCCAGCGCCAATGAAGTATGGCAACAAGTATCTGATTTTCCTTTATACATGGGCAGCTTGGTTGCTCACAATAAACAGGCAACACTTGTCGTTGCTGAACTATTAGACGAACACAATGTTGAAGAAACCTATCAGCAAATCCTGTCTTTAGTTGAAAGAGCACCTAAATCAATAGGTGACCAAATTCATGTAGCAGGTGAAGGCGCAGTTTCTGGCTATATGGGCAGTTATATTGACGCTGATGCACAAAAACTAAACCCTATTGCAGGATTAGTGATCACCCTTGTTATTCTCTTAGCTTTTCGTCGTGCTAGTGCTGCTGTTTTAGCCAATGTGATCATTGCTGCATCTGTACTGATAACATTAGCAGTCATGGCAATGGCAGATGTGCCATTCTTTGTGATCACCAACGCCTTGCCCGTTATTCTAATTGGTATTGCGGTTGCTGATTCCATGCATATATTTAGTCATTATTTTGATCTACAAGCTCATCAACCAGAGGAGGATAAAAATCAGTTAATTGTTGAGACGCTGATAGAGATGTGGCGACCCATTACTTTAACTACGCTAACGACAGTCGCTGGATTTATAGGTCTTTATTTCGCAGCTTATATGCCGCCATTTAAATACTTTGGTTTGTTTACTGCCATAGGGGTAGCCATTGCTTGGGTATATTCTTTGGTATTTTTACCTGCTGCAATGGCAATCATTCAGCCCTCAGCAAGTAAAAACATGGCTAACAAAGCCAAACATCAAGGGCATGATCAGTTTGCTTCTTTGATGGTAAAACTTGGCAAAGTAACCTTAAACAATCACAAGGCTGTGATCACAGTATTCACTTTGATCATGCTCTCAGGAGTTTTTTCCGCTAGTCATTTAAAAATAGATGAAGATCGTATAGCGACTTTTCATCCAAGTGAAAAACTCTATCAAGCTGATAAAGTGATTAACCACTATTTAGATGGCACCAATAACTTGGATATCGTCATTGAAGCAAATGAAGCGGAAGGATTATTTGAACCTGAAGCCTTAAATAAGATGCACGCATTACAGGAATTTGCCTTAACTCAACCTAATGTCAAAGGTGCAACGTCAATCGTCGATTATCTCAAACAAATGAATCGCTCGTTGAAAGGTGGCAGCAGAGATTTATATCAACTTCCTACTGATAAAGCACTGATAGCGCAATATTTCCTGATCTACTCTGCTTCATCAGACCCAACTGATTTTGAAGAAGAAATAGATTACGAATATCGGGTTGCCAATATGCGTGTGCAGTTCAATAGAGGTAGCTACCAAGACACCAGGGTTGCTATTGAAGCAATACAAGAGTACATAAATCAGGAGTTTAACGATATACAAGTTACCGCGACGTTAAGTGGTCGCGTAAACCTTAATTATCACTGGATCAAAGATCTAGGAGAGAGTCATTTTGTCGGATTGGCTATTTCACTGTTACTCGTTTGGTTAGTTTCAGCGTTATTGTTCAAGTCATGCATCGCAGCGAGCTTTGCATTAATCCCTGTTGTAAGTTCACTACTCTTGGTTTATTCCACCATGGTTATTTTTGGCATACCGCTGGGTGTTGGTACATCTATGTTTGCATCGGTTGCTATTGGCTTAGGTGTTGATTTTTCAATTCATACCTTAAATAGATTACAGGCAGCATTTAAACAAACACAAGGTGATTGGGATAAAACCTTAATAGCACTGTATCCGCTTACAGGCCGAGCTTTGTTTTTTAACTATATTGCTATCGCACTGGGTTTTGGAGTGCTTACAGCTAGTCAGGTCGTACCGCTAACAAACTTTGGCCTTATCGTACTTATTTCAGTTAGCACTAGCTTTTTCGCCAGCATGAGCTTATTGCCTGCGCTTATTAAAACTTTTAAACCCAATTTTATTTCCAATACTTTCCAACAAGGTGAAAAAAACATAATGAATACTCAATTGACAACACAATCACATTCTTTTTCACGGGTATTACGCGCTTTAATTGCTTTATCTGTCATTTCTTCAATTACTTATATTTCTATAATGAAAACGGCACAGGCATCTAGTTCACTTGAGGCCATCGAAATAGTTAATAAGGTAAACAAGGTAGATGATGGTCAACAGGTAACCCGTAATCTAACGATGACGCTTACCGATAAACGAGGAAAAAAAAGGGTAAGAGAAACTTTGGCTTTTCGTAAATATTATGCTGGTGAAAAAAGAACCGTGCTTTTTTACAAAAAGCCGACCAATGTAAAAGGCACTGCATTTTTAACTTTTGATTATAAGGAAACAGCGAAAGAAGATGATCAATGGCTATATTTACCAGCTATGCGCAAAGTGCGACGTATTTCGGCATCTGATAGGGGCGATTACTTTCTAGGAACGGATTTCACTTATGAAGATATGATGTTAGAAGGAAAGCTTGAACTTAACGATTATCACTTTAAAAAGTTACGTGATGAAAATATTTCCTTATTATCTGGTGAATCATTTGACACTGTCGTCTTGGAAGGTAAGCCAGTTAACGAAGTGATTGCAAAAGACTTAGGTTATGGCCGGACTCATATATGGGTCGACACTAATACTTGGGTAGTGGTGAAAGCTGATTACTGGGACACTAAAGGCAAGCGACTAAAAAGCTTAGTCATGGGTGACATTCGTTTAGTAAACAATATTGTTACGCGTCATAAATTGACAATCAACAATCATAAAACTGGCCATCGAAGTATATTTGAATTTAGTGATGTTGATTACATCTCAAAAGTGAAAGATAGCTTGTTTACTAAACGTGCGCTTAAGCAAGGTAAGTAAACATGAAACGATTAGTATTAGTTTGCCTTACTATCATATTACTGAGCGCAAATACATTTGCCAATGTTGAAATATCGTCAATTTGGCAATCAGAGGTGAGCGTCACCAAAGGTAGCAAAATTCAGAAGTTTGAGCATATATGGAAGCCAGAATTGAATATGTCGCTTAATGATGAAATGGATTTGACTATTATAGCGAGACTCCGTTTTGATACTCAGGACAACTTAAGATATGACGGTGATCGTTTAGATACTGCTAGCGCAATAAATGGCCCTTTATGGGAAGAAAAACATTTTGATATGGAAGTTAGAGAGTGGTACTTGGATACGGAAGCTGCAGGCATTTTCTTTCGATTAGGTAAACAACAGGTTGTATGGGGGCAAGCTGACGGGCTTAAAGTTTTGGATGTGGTTAATCCACAAAGTTACCGAGAGTTTATCTTGCAAGGCTTTGATGATTCGCGCATTCCATTATGGATGGTTAACGCTGAAATTCCCATTATTGATGATGATAGTTTGCAACTGGTATGGATTTTAGATCAAACTTATCATGAATTTGCAAATACTGGCAGTGATTACCAAATGACGAGCCCGTTACTTGTTCCTCAACCAGTTGAAGGGATGGAAATTGATCGTTTTGACATACATAAACCAAATAATGTATTGCAAGATAGTGATCTTGGTCTGAGATATAGTAAGTTTATAAAAGGGTGGGACTTAACCTTTAATTATCTTTATCACTACATTGATACCCCCATTTTTTTCCAGCAACTAATTATTGGTTCGGGTGCTAACACAGCCATAGAAATTGATGCAGAATATAAACGTAGTCATTTAATCGGTTTTACTTCAGCGAAAGCCTTTGGAAATTGGGCATTGCGAACCGAATTTGGTTATAGCTCGGCTAGTTACCAATTGTTGGATAATACGCAACCTGAATTTATTTCTAACAAGGGCATTGGTAAAAGTAAGGATATCTCTTCGGTTATCGGTATTGATTGGCATGGGATAGAAAACACTATGCTGAGCTTACAATGGTTTCAAAGTAGTTTATTTGATATTGAAAGTGACCTTGGTTCTAGTCTTGTAAGGCCTAAGCAAAATCATATTGTTTCATTTATGTATCAACAGAGCTTCTCTAATGAAACATGGCAACTAGAATCGTTAGTACTTTACGGGGTGGAGCAACATGATTCCTCTATACAATTAAAGTTAAGCCATATGTTGGAAGATAACATTAAACTTTGGGTGACAGCTGACACTTTTAAGGGTGACGCAACAAGTTTATTTGGTCAATTTGATCAAACCGATAGGTTATCACTAGGCTTTGAATGGGGTTTTTAATTTTTAACATAAAAATTTAAAATCAATCTATTGGTAAATATATAATTAGGGCATTGCACATGTATTGGGGATTTTAGTGTGGGATATGCCCTAATAATAATATTATTGTTACAAATTTTCACATCACAAAGTTTTAGATTTTGCTTGCTCTTTTTTAAACCTAATTAAGTTTCTTGATGCAATATTAGCAGACTCTGTGCCAGACCATTTATCAATAACAGCTTCAGTAAGTGTGATTGCTTTTTTATGTTGGGCAAGTTGCCAGTAGTTATAAGCAATACTCCATTCAATATCTGCCGCTAACCAATCGCTGATCTGTTTTGATTTTGTATTATTAAATTCTGTTAGTAAATTAATTGCATCTTGATAGCGTTTGTCTTGCATATATACACGGTTGGCTTTACTTACTAAGTTACCATATTCATCATCTCTTTTTACATGAATACTGGTATTTAAGGTTTTATGATATTTATAACGTTCTAAGCCAAATTCCATTAATAAAACAGCATCTTTAATAAAATTATCATGTGAAAAATACGGGTAACGAAATAAACCACTTATGACTTCAGAAGGGTTACCTTTGTTGTTAAGCATAAAATAGTACAAGGCTTTTGCATTTTTGGTTTCATTATAAAGTCGCTGATAACTGTTTTTTGCTTTGGGATGAGAGTAGATATATTTAAGTATTTCATTTTGACTTTTAATATTCACAGGCGCATAACTTTGCATCACCCATTCGGGTAAAGTTACAGCGGATGCTAATTCAGGGAATAGATTAAATTCATTTTGATCAGATGTATATTGCCAATGGGGTTTAGCAGTAAAACGCTCTGACAAATCAACATAGGTAGGATAAAAGCTATCAGTGCTTTTTATCATAGGAAAAAGTTGACTGAAAATGCTCAGTGAAAATAGTAGCACCAAACTATATAGTACATATGTGCCGATAAAACGATTTATATAAGCTTGTTTAGGGTCTGTTTTAGCGTACCTGACAGATGCATTATTTCCTTTAAACCCTTTAGATGAAAAACCTGACCAATACTTTAAATCAAGGTTTTGTTTAATATTATTATGATCAGTGAATTCCACTGTCATTACAACAACATCACCTTTTTTGTTTTTACGAAATACATTAGCTGGTACGCGCTGTGAACCATTGATGATAAATTGGCTTACTTGTTTAAACCGTGAAATAGACCAATATAAACAATAAACTGCAAGCAGTAATAAAGTAAAAACATATAGTAAATAGGGTATTTCATCGGCAAACATTTATAACATCCTTTTATATTTCATACTAAAGGCCGTGAATTAATTCGTCTAGCTTTATTTTTGCACAGTTAGAACTCATAAAGCTTAAAGCTGCACCTCGGTATAAGCGACTCTAAATTAGATTCTCTCTTCAAAAATTGCAAATAACATATGAATCATATATGGTTCGTATATTAATCATATGTTGTTAGTCTGTTATGGGAATTATAAAAGTATCTGATGAACTACATCAGGAGATCAGAAAAGCAAGTGCTGTGATGGCACGCTCTATCAATGCACAAGCTGAATTTTGGGCTAAAATGGGCATGTTGGCTGAACTTAATCCGCATTTAACTTATAGCGAATTAATTAAGCAAGAGCTTGCGAAAGCAGACTTGCACCCATTAGTCAGCTCTGAGGAACGGCATGAGTAAAGCTATGATCAAAACCGCAGATGAAATTGAATTAATGCGCATCGCAGCTCAGTTGTTGTCTCAAGTTTTTGCTAAGCTCGATGAATTTGTCACCGAAGGGGTAAGTACGATGGCGATTAACGATTTTGTTGAGCGCTATATTGTGGATGAACTGAATGCGCGTCCTGCAAGTAAAGGCCAATATGGATATCAGTATTGCCTTAATAGCTCTGTTAATGAAGTCGTTTGCCATGGTATTCCCAGCGAAAGTTATTTTCTGCAATCGGGAGACATTATTAATGTAGATATTACGCTTGAAAAAGGTGGTTATATCGCAGATTCAAGCAAAATGTATTTAATTGGCGA
>Ga0209396_1004414_pt1 | contig 13694 bp, 4 predicted proteins | sample GOMGulsemesocosm_6_FD_184638 | JGI IMG/M metagenome (GOLD analysis project Ga0209396, IMG submission 184638) | Methane-oxidizing microbial communities from mesocosms in the Gulf of Mexico - GOM8C Gulf of Mexico (SPAdes) (version 2) | ecosystem: Environmental > Aquatic > Marine > Cold seeps...
GACCCGTTAAACAAGCTTTCTAAATTCAAATTCACGCCATGGCTAACTAATTTAGCAATCGCGCGAATATAAGTAAGTTCGTCGCTGGTGCCTTTGGCATTCACCGGCACGGATACATGTCGGCTATCATCATGCCCATGGGTCAAAATTTTATCTACCCAGCTGCATAACGAGCGTCCAGGGCCCATTTCAATAAATACTCGCGCACCTTTATCATGTAAGGTATTCACTAAGCGCGGAAAATCCACCACGTCACACAAGCATTTAGCAATACTGTGTGAAATCGCTTTGCTGCGTTGTGGGATAGGTAAATAACATGAGCTTGAATACATTTTGGTGCTAATACGCTCAGTAACATCCATATGATATAACTCAACCATATGATCATATTCGGCATAAGCAGGGGCGCTATGAATAGCGTTGGCCATATTTAATGCCATCGCTCGCTTGCCTAGTTTTTTGATCACACGTTGGCAAGCTTCTGGATAACCCGCCAGTAATAAACTATCAGGCGTATTGATAATGGTGCAGTACACACGATCTTCATCTGCAGCTGCAATCTCTACCTGTTCGATAGTCGCCTTGATAGTATAGGTTTCCCAGATCTGCTCAAACGTACCATTGGCAACATCAGCCATTCCCCAATGCTGGCGCAGAGTTCTTAATTCACCACAAAGCTGATGATTGAAAGTATTTGATTGTGCCAAACGCGCACTCATCAGTCCCGGTTGTTGCCAGCAGCCTAATGCCGCATACATACTGACTTCACCCATGCTATAACCCGTGGCAAAATCAGCTTTAACCGCAAATACTTCTTCAAAAACCTTGGTAAATACACAAGCAAAACCAACACCCGCTTCGGCTATATTGGCTAGGTTGCCGCGCAGATCCAGATCCAGTTGTTTTAGTTGTTTAAAACTATGGCGAGTAATGCTACGCGGATTAAGCAAGGTATCTTTTAGGCTGGCACCGATGTCATCGGCTAAAGCAGCAACAGGCTGGTAAATCTGTGGGAATAAATGGAATAGATCACGGCCTAAACCAACATAAGTAGCACCAATACCTGGGTACATGAAGGTTACACCATTCTGTGTGCTGTTATTTGAATCGCGATTAGCTGGCTGCGCTGTAAAATAACTGCCCTTAGGGGTTTTCCATTCATCGGCATCTTCATTAAACACACTACTGATGCCAGTAAACGCCAGCGTGACCTCTTTGCTTAACTCTTCAGTAGTTTCGGCAATAAGTACCGCGCTATAAACCTTGTTAGTATCAGTACGGGCATAACAATCCGCTGCGATCTGTTTAATATCGGTAGTACTTATGCCGGTAATACTTAGTTGCCCAGCAATAGTCTCTAATTCACTGCGTAATTGTGCTTCGCTATTACCTTGAACAATAATCAGTGCTAAATCGCTCGATGCAAAATAACCATTACTGCGCACATCATTAACCGGGTGGCTTTGCTCAGCAGTTTGAACCTTATTTTCTTGTAAGATAACGTGACAATAGCTTTGTACTAATGCCTGTTCTGATAAAGCATTATTTGATAAAAAAAGTCGCGTAACACAGCTATAAGCCGCAACATGCGCGCTACCATCTGCATGCGGAAACCAAGGTCTAGCATCAACAGGCATATAGAATGGTGAACGCTGCCATTGTAACATTTGTGTTTGGATGGGTTGTTGCCAGTCTTTAATAGCTGGTATATAACGTTGATGTAAGCTAATAACTGCTTTTAATAAACCCGCAACCTGCGAAAAATACCCGTCGTCACCAGTCACACTACGCGCACAACTTAATGCTGTATGTAAAGTTTGTGTATGATTATAAGCAAACATCAAACCCTGGCTTTCAGATAACGCCAATTCCGCTTTAGAATCTGCTGTTACTTCTAATAAACCAACCTGCTCTGCGGTGATTTGAGCTTGCTGTAATGCGAGCCTCGCAGTATCAGCAATGTTTGCAACATTGAGTTCAGTGTTTTCACTACTAAACTGAGAGTTTAATTCCGACTGAGCGAAACCTTTAATGTTGGCATATATATAACATTGCTGAGTACTGGCAAAATCGCTTGAAGAGATAAGTAAACTAGCCAACCCAGTCACACTGCTATAACCACTAAACGTTTCATCAAAGCTGATTGTCGCAGCTGTTTCTTCAGCAGCTTCAATATCATGACTAGGCACGTTAGCCGTGTTATTAATACCAATCACGGCCACAGCACAGTCTTGGCTATTTACTAAATCAGTAGCTTGCTTTAATGCTTGGCCTAGATCAGTAATAACAACACAGCTCGTACATTGCTGCGCGACTTGTTGTACAAGCTGGTCATCAGCACAAGTGTTCACATCAGCAATAAGCAATACCGCTATATTCGCCATGTTCAACTGATTAGTTTCTGCCAATAACGCCACAGAGGCTAATACTGTCGCAGAAGCGCTATTTTGCTCTTCAGCATAATCAATACCACTGGTGCCAATACTGGCTTTAGTGCCGATACTTGCGCCTAAGTAGAAAGCACGTTCGACACGGTCAATATTGTCTTGTCCGCTAAATTTAGCATCCATACCAATAACAGCTAATTCCGTCATATTCTCTTTAATATCCTATTTGGAATAGTAATAGATAAAAGCGCTGGCTAACTTGCTGCAAACCAATCACTTTTAGCTATTAATATTTGTTAATGTTTTATTGATAAATAGACGCCATGACTACCATGACGTCTATCGTTTACTGCTTATAAATAATCTAGTTAAGACATATCATTCAAAATGTCACTAACACTGACTTGCGCAGATTTAACTTCTGCAAGTAATTGCCCATCAGCACCAATTAATTGAATATCACAACAGGCTTTACTGCCCCGTGAACCCAACAGATCATGCTCAACAACGTTAAGCTGCAGATAAAACAATTCATCAACCGCCACTTCACGATATACAGTCCAAGCTGCAGTTACAGAAGGTAAGCTACCTAGATTAAACTGCTTACGAACCCATACCAACATGGCCTGATAAACCAAGTCATTAGCAAAGATATTGTTGGCTGCTAACGGGAATGCACCCTGCTTAGCTGCCGCAACATCCGCTACCTGACACGCTAACAACAGTCCTTGTTCGTCACAACGTAATATCTGCTTAATACCCTGCAGACTATCACCGTGGAACAAGGTGCCATTGCTGTATAAGGCTTGCGCTTCATCGCTAACTTGACACTTAACATCCGCAGTTAATGCCGGAAGCTGAACCTTCACCACATCAAGTGGCTGAGAAGCTAACAAAATCGTCGCTGCATAATGAAACACAGGTTTACCATCGCTTTTCAGGCTAAATATTTTAGCGGCAATACGGATCACTGTTTCCTGTTCTGAAACAGCGGTCACAGGCGACAATTGGATTTGATAATCCGCCGCCTCATTACCATCAAAAACCACACCTTTAAACAATTTATAGTCTTCGAAACCGACATATTTCAATGTACAGTCTCGTTTACTATAAGTCGCTTGCGCCGCATCACTCATCCAGGCAATCGCGCATACCGTTGGTAATACCTGATTACCTTTGATCATGTGGTCAGCTAAGAAGCGATTGTCGCTAATTTGAAAAGTATTGTTGTTAACCTCAGACTCATTACTGTTAGTCGCTTTGATGCTTTTAATTACTAAAGCATCTGATAAGCGACTAACTTGTGGCTTTTTTACAGCAGTACCTTTTTCATCGCTAGCATCTTTTGATAAATCATTACCCACTAGAATTTGTGGACAACGGTTATCATTCGCCGCTAATTCATTCAGTAATAACTGAGCACCAGCATCAAGTGGAATGATGTAAACACCACGTTGATCAAACATACGTTTTAGCTCAGGCGTTACCATGCCACCGTCCCAAGGACCCCAGTTAAAGCTCAGAACCTGTGCTTGTGGGTGCAATGATTTAAAACGATACGCAGTTTTATTTAAGATCTCATTGGCAATCGAGTAATCAGATTGTCCAGGGTTGCCGTAGAAACCAGCAGCTGATGAGAACAATACCAATTGCTTGATGTTGCTTGCCTCAGTCACTGATAGCAAAGATAACAAACCATCAATTTTGGTGCTGTAAACAGACTCAAAATCGCTTAGTGTTTTTTGCTCAATGAATTGGTCAGCTAAAACACCTGCGCCATGAATGATACCTGTGACATCACCAAATTTAGCGATAACAGGTTTCACAGCAGCTTGTACGTTAGCAGCATTGGTCACATCAGCAGAAACATACTCAGCTTGACCACCAGCAGCGGTAATTGCTGTTAATGTTTGTGCAATTTCACGATTGGCTTGGATAGGTTTGATTAACTGTACGATCTTCATCGGTGTTGGTTTATCACCTGCCGCAATCAAAGACTGCATCGCAGCTTTCTTTAACGCCGCTTCATCGTTAATACCATGTGCCCAGCTCGGCTCATCTGTTGAAAACTTTGAACGTCCCAATAAGATGAACTTAGCTTGATATTCTTTAGCAATACGAACAACACAGTGTGCAGTCACACCTTTAGCGCCGCCACTAACTAAGAATACCGAGTTAGCATCAATGTTATTACCAGCCGTTAGTGCATAACTGTCAGTAACTTCGCCCGTTAACGTGATACGTTCAACGCCATTTTTCTCTGCTGGCTGATAACCAACTTCAATTAATGCTGTATCAGCATCAAGCAGTTCATCACTAACAATATTTGCCACTTGCTCTGCAGTTAATGACGATGGCATATCTACTGCACGACAGAATACGTTATCCCATTCGTGAGATAGTGTTTTAACTAAGCCGTTTAAACCACTTTGTACTAAGTCACTTTTAACTAAGTCATCGTGCTTAACTGTAGTTGCGTCACTAAAACCTAATGTACCACCCTGTTGAGTCACGACCATAAAGCTACCACGCACTTTCGATGCTTGAGTAACTTTGCTTAATTTAGCTAATAAGAACGCTAACATTAGGCCTTGTTTAGACGCTTGCGGGTATTCGATATGGTTAATCTCAGCACTTGCGTGTAGATAGATAACCGCATCAAGTTGCGCATTAGCAGCAATGATATTAGTGATTTCAGTTTCATCAACAGCGTTTAACGCCACTACATTCACAGACTTAGCAAACGTTTTTGTGCTGTTCGATGTGATCCAACTCGGTTGCAATGCCGTTACATTCCAGCCAGATTGAATTAATTTATCCGCTAATTGTACTGCACTATCACTACCGTCAGCGACGATTAAGGCGTTAGCACCTTTAGCATCATGGCTGATTTTAGTTACCGAACTGATTGCTGAAATTGCAACTGTGGCACTAGGTGCTGGCTGAAATTCCACTTTATCTTCTACAGCAGCTGTGATTGTTGCAACGCTATCATGCATGAATGCATCTGAAACAGCATTTTTAGAATCGACACTGCCAGTCGCCTTACTTTGCATGTAAGTAACAATTTCTTCTAAGGTGCGCAGTTCAGCTAAATCTTCCGGGTTTAGCTCAGGTAAATCAGTGATGATCTCCTGTACTGCACCTAAAATTTCAACACGTTTGATTGAGTCAATACCAAGGTCAGCTTCCATGTCCATTGCTAGTTCTAGCATATTGGCTGGGTAACCCGTCTTGTCTGCAACAACTTCCATCATCACGTTTTGAATACGGTCTAAATCAATAGCAGGCGCTACAACTGTATTCGTCGTTGTATTAACAATTTCAGCTGGTGATTCAACTTTACTCTGCATATAGGTAACAATTTCACCTAAAGTACGTAATTCAGCTAAGTCTTCTGGGTTTAGCTCAGGTAAATCAGTGATGATTTCCTGCACTGCACCTAAAATTTCAACGCGTTTGATTGAGTCAATACCAAGGTCAGCTTCCATATCCATGCCTAATTCAAGCATATCAACTGGATAACCCGTCTTGTCTGCAACCACTTCCATCATTACTGTTTGGATGTGATTTAAATCGATAGTAGGTGCAGAGCTAGTCACTACAGCTTCTGTCGAAACAGTCGTTGCTGCAGGTACATTTTCTGCTACAGGCGCCTTGCTCTGCATGTAACTAACGATTTCACCTAGAGTACGTAGTTCTGCTAGGTCTTCTGGGTTTAGCTCAGGTAAATCTGTAATGATCTCCTGTACTGCACCTAAAATTTCAACACGTTTGATTGAATCAATACCTAAGTCAGCTTCCATATCCATGCTTAGTTCAAGCATATCTGTCGGATAGCCAGTCTTGTCAGCCACCACATCCATCATTACTGTTTGGATGTGGTTTAAATCGATACCAGGTGCTGAACTTGCTGCTACAACGTTTGCAGATACAGTCGTTGCCGCAGGAGCCTTGCTCTGCATGTAACTAACGATTTCACCTAGAGTACGTAGTTCTGCTAGGTCTTCTGGGTTTAGCTCAGGTAAATCTGTAATGATCTCCTGTACTGCACCTAGAATTTCAACACGTTTAATTGAATCGATACCTAAGTCAGCTTCCATATCCATGCTTAGTTCCAGCATGTCTGTTGGATAACCTGTTTTGTCGGCCACTACATCCATCATTACTGTTTGGATGTGGTTTAAATCGATACCAGCTGTTGAACTTGCAGCTACAGCTTCTGTAGAAACAGTCGTTGCTGCAGGTGCTTTGCTCTGCATGTAACTAACGATTTCACCTAGAGTGCGTAGCTCAGCTAGATCTTCTGGGTTTAGTTCAGGTAGGTCTGTGATGATCTCCTGTACTGCACCTAAGATTTCAACACGTTTGATTGAATCAATACCTAAGTCAGCTTCCATATCCATGCTTAATTCAAGCATGTCTGTCGGATAACCAGTTTTATCAGCAACCACTTCCAGCATTACATTTTGGATGTGTGCTAAATCAATGCCGGCAACTGCAGGTACAGCCGCAACAGATGCACTTGTTACAGGCGCTGCTGCTTGCGCTTTTGATTTCATGTAATCAACAATCTCACCAAGCGTGCGCAATTCAGCAAGGTCTTCAGGGTTAAGCTCAGGAAGATCTGGGATCAGCTCCTGTACTGCACCTAAGATTTCAACACGTTTGATTGAATCAATGCCTAAGTCAGCTTCCATATCCATGCTCAGTTCAAGCATATCTGTTGGATAACCGGTTTTATCAGCAACAACTTCTAACATGACCTTGTTGATAGTTGCTACATCGATACTCGCTTGAACAACAACCTCAGGTATAACAACTGGCTCAGCTACGACAGCAACCAATGCCGGTGCAGATGTAGCAGCGACAGCCGGAGAGCTTACTGGTGTCGGCGCTAATGCTACCGTTTGTACTGCAACAGCCGCATTATTTGCAACATTAGTCACGGTGTTTACAACAACAGGGCTTGCCACTTTGTCGTTAACAACCGGAGTTATTGGCGATGCAGTTGGTACAGGCTGTTGTGGCGTATTCAATGCAGCTTTAACAGGTGCAGCAGACGATGCTATAACGTGAGATTCAGAACCGGTAAGCATGGTATTCATGTTATTGGTCTGATTGTTTAGATAAGTTGCATGTACGCGCAGAGTTTCAGATTGGAACTCGTTATACATAGACAAAGTACGATCTAAACTTTCTGGTAATTCGTTGCTGGTTTGTGCTGCAAGCACACTTTGCACTGTTTTAGCATAGTCTTGTGGTCCCTGCATAAACTGCTCATGCACAGATAATAATTGCTGCTGGTGTTCAACAAACTGACCAACACTGCGCTCGATAGAGGCAACAAGATCGGCATCACTACTATTAACAGCGGCGCTGTTAACGTGATTGCTATTATTTTGTGATGCAAGTGAACCATCAGCGTTAACGTAGACAATTTTTTCTACTTCAACGATTCTTTCTACTATTTTCTCAACTTCAACAATCTTTTCAATCACTTGAGGTTGTGGAACTGCAACAGGAACCGCTTTCGCTTGTTTCACTGTCCAACCATCAGTTAATGCATCCGCAAACGCTTTCTTCGTTTTCGGGCTTACATATGAGGCTGCAGACAATTTCATCAGCATAGGTGACGCTTTCGGCGCAGCTAGTGGACGCTTAACCGCATCAAACGGGTCAAGGTTTTCTAACGCAACACCAAGTACTGCCATTTGCAGAGCAGCTTGACGCATTTGCACATCAGCAGGTTGTTTGGGATTAGCATTAACAGCGATTGCTACTGCATCAGGTTTGTCAGTAAGAATGTTTTCAACCAATTTAGTTAATACGTTCTTCGGACCAAACTCGATAAATAGTCGACCACCATCAGCATAGATATTGTCAATTTCTTGATTGAAATGGACAGATTCCAACATATGCTTTTTCAGGCTTTTCTTAATTTCGTTCGGTTTGCTTGAATGTACTAAACCTGTGCCGTTAGCAAATACTGGAATTGTTGGCGCTTTAAACTTAGCACTATCAACCGCTTTGGCAAATGGTTTTTGAGCATGGCCCACTAATGGAGTATGGAACGCAGCGGATACCGGTAATGGTACAACTTTGAAGCCAGCATTGCCCAACGTTGTAATAGCAACAGCTACCTGCTCGCTAGTACCTGCAATAACAACTTGATTATTAGAGTTGTAGTTAGCAATAGACACATCATCAATCGAGTCGATGATTACCGCAACTTGCTGTGGGTCACCCACGACAGCAGCCATCTTACCAGCATCAAAATCTTGTTGTTCTGGTGCCGCCATTGCTTGACCACGACTACGCGCCAACATCATGTAATCACTGTCGCTTAATACGCCAGCAGCCCATAATGCCGTTAACTCACCGAAACTGTGACCGGCAGTAAAATCAGCTTTGAAACCTGCTTGTTGGAAAGTTTTAAACAGACCAACACTCAGACAACCAATCGCTGGTTGCGCATGTTGAGTTAAACGTAATTGTTCTTCTTGTAACTTACGTTCGGCATCGGTATACACAGGAATTGGATAAGTGATCGCAGACAACTGGCCAAAACCAGCCGTACTGAATTCTTTATCCATTGCCGTCGCACTATCCATCATGCTTGGGAAGTTACAAGTTAACTCACGGCCCATGTTCACATATTGCGAACCTTGTCCGGAGAATAACGCCACAACTTTACCATTAGCATCAATACCCGCTTGGCGATAATAAATCCCCGTTGGTACTGACCATGTTGCTTTATCGGCATTCACGCTGAATTGCTTCAACGCTGCATCAATCATAACAATGGCTTCGTTGGCATTACGTGCAACAAAACCTAAACGCGCTTGGTCTACTGCTGGCGTATTCAACGGCCAGGTAGTTACTAAGTCGTTAAACGCAAACGCCTGAAGATCGGCCTCTACCGCCAGCTTAGTACGCCAGTTATTTAATTCTGCAATAATACCTTGTTGGTTAGTCGCAGAGATAAGCACTGTTTGCGAAACAGAGTTTAAGCGATAAGCGCTATCATGGCTCGGACGGTACTCTTCTAAAATGATATGGAAGTTAGTGCCACCAAAACCGAATGAGCTAATACCCGCACGGCGTGGAATGCCATCTTCACGTGGCATCCAAGGACGCGTTTCACTGTTTAAGTACATCGGGCTATTTTTGATATCCAAGGCTTCGCTTGGTTTATCGATATGAATAGTCGCTGGTAAAATTTTATGATGCAGTGCTAATGCCGCTTTGATCATACCTGCAGAGCCAGCCGCAGATTTAGTATGGCCAATTTGTGATTTAACCGAACCTAATGCAATGTGCTGTTTCTGATCACTCGCTGCACCAAAGTGTTTAGTTAGACCACCGAACTCTGCCGCATCACCCGCTTTCGTACCTGTACCGTGACCTTCAATAAGACCACATGTTTCAGGTGCAAAACCAGCATCTTCATAAGCACGTTTAAGCGCTTTAGCTTGACCATCTGGACGTGGAGCGTAAATAGATTTGAAACGACCATCAGAAGACGTACCAATACCTTTAAGGACAGAATAGATTCTATCGCCATCACGTTCAGCATCTTCAAGACGCTTAAACGCCATCATGCCGATACCTTCACCTACCAGCATACCTTTTGAATCATCATCAAACGGACGGATATCATCATTGGTAGTAAACGCAGGTGTTTTTGAGAATGACATATACATGAATGGTGAGTTATCACAACATACACCACCCGAGATCATCACTTCAGAACGGTATTCGAGTAAGTCTGAGATCGCCATTTTAACTGCTGCTAGGGAGCCGGCACACGCCGCATCAACCACACAGTTGGTACCACCAAAGTCGAAGCGATTAGCAATTCGACCAGCAATAACGTTACCTAACATGCCAGGGAATGAATTCTCTTCCCAACCGATATAGGCTTTTTTGAATTTTTCGATGATCATTTCACGATCATCTTCATCAATACCCGAGGCTTTTAATACTTTCTCTAACACAGGGCCTTGCAGGCGAGAGGTTAATGGCGAAATTTGTTTCTGACCACCACCCACACCAAGTGTGATACCAATTTTATCATGGTCATAATCACTGCCAATGCCAGCATCACTTAATACATCGCGTGCAACGATTAACGACAGCAGTTGAGCGATATCAGTTAGCTCTAAGATATTTGGCGGCAGGCCAAACTCCATCGGATCAAAATCAAGTTCAGGAATGAAACCACCACGTTTGCAGTAAGTCTTATCTGCAGCTTTTTTATCTGCCGAATAATGATCGTCAATGTTCCAGCGATCGCTAGGCACATCAATAATCGCATCCACGGAATCAACGATATTATCCCAGAATTGATCCAGGTTTTTAGCATCAGCAAAAACTGATGCCATACCGATGATTGCAATTGGGCATTCTTGTAAACGTGAATTTAACTGTTGCTCATCACTACTTAACACATCCTTGCCGTGCTTAACCGATGTGGTGTTCTTTTTAGCCATTGTGTTATTGCTCCTGTAAGGATCTTCCTGCACTAAAAACAATGCTCATTAAACGTTCATTTGAACACCAAGCTAATAACTTGAGCGTACAAGTGTACTCTTAAAGTGCGAAAAAAATCTACCGTCATTTCATTTCACATAAAATAAATTCGGTAGAGTTAAATTGTTTTAAATTTTATCCCAATAGTCAGCATTGAACTTTACCGTCCAACGCCAGCATATCTATTATTTACATCTGCAATAATATACACATGATTAAAAACCAACTCAAATACACTAAATTTGGCTTGAGGCAGACTCATCAGATCAGGAGATAACTGAAAATAGCTAATTCAGTATTATAAAAAACAGCATATTTATTCATTTAAGCGCTGTTTTAACTGAATATCCAATCATAAACATCATTTTTCAACTAAAACCGTGCTTCGCAAAAAAAATCTAGGAGAAAATAATTAATTCTAAATCTGCGTGACATCTCATTTTCAGCACCTATTTGTTAGCTTAAACGACGTAATAAATGAGGAGATGCTTACACTAAATTACATAACAATCGTGACGATGTCAGAATTCAATCAGAATTAATGATTTATAGAATAAATACTCAGCACCTCAAGCATACTTATACCCTATTTAATCCTGATAAAACGAGCAAGAACATGTGAAAACGTCGCTATTAGCGATAGTGAAATCGTGATGGGAAGTCATATAAACATAAAGGGAGGCATCAGATGCCTCATTGTTTCATTGTGATTCTTTCGTGCTTAAATTGGCTAACGTCAGATATTATCCATTTACCATTGCGGTTAACACATCATCAGGAATCGGCTGTAAGCGTTTTTCTTTATCTAAGCACACCATTTCAATATCACCGATAACAGCAGCTCTGCTTGCATTAGGACGCCACACCTCCTGACGCCAAATAGTTTTATATTTGCCCTCGAGTACAAAAGAAGTACGGATATCACAAACTTCTGCAAACTCCACCCCATCCTGGAACGTTAAATTGGCTTTATAAACCGCAAAACCTAAACCGCGTTCATTCCACAATGTTGCTAATAAATCACTATTGATCACATGCTCACGAGCGCGTTCAAAATACTTTAAAAAGTTAGGGTGGTAAACAACCCCAGAGTGGTCAGTGTCTTCATAATAAATTTGTACAGGGTGATGATATATCTTTGTCATTACAGAAGTTAACTCAGTTGGTTAGATGGCTGAAAATATACAGCATATAGATTAATCTTAAAAATGACAGTGTAATATTAAACAAGGTGTCACGTAATAAGTAATGTAATAGCTGTGTAGCGTAAATAGGCTGTATAGCTACAAGAGCGAGGGATTCGGCTTGGAAGTTGAAATTGGTGTTGAAGTTGGAAAGGTATTGCTTGTAAATTCACGGGCCCTGTTCATGATACTTATATCGATTATAAACAAGGACCAGTTACTACAAACCTGTTTACTCTTCAGTAACCATTTTTATATATAAAGCTTCAACCTTTTCACGTGCCCAAGGTGTTTTTCGTAAAAACTTAAGACTAGACTTCACACTTGGATCATGGGTAAAACAACGAACATTAACGTAGTAGCCAAGACCATCCCAACCGTATTTTTCAACAAGGCTGTTAATTACTTTTTCGAGTGTCATGCCGTGAAGCGGGTTATTTATTTGAGTCATGTTTACCATAATAAGTTATTTATAGTTAATAGAGTTTGAGTATACCACAAGACTTACTCACAGTATTAACGACTGAACCATCGTGTAAAAGTGTTCTTTTTGATGTCACTACTAACCAGGCTTTCTTTCAATTCAATAATGCTATTATGCTGTTCTTTTGCGGCATCATAACCAATCTGAAATATCTCACGCAACGATTTTTCATCGGTTGCAAAGGTATTGTAGTTGAGTAGCGCCTCAGGATAAATCTGCACATCACACTGCGATAACTTGTCTAGCTCAGCACCACTGCCCTGCAACGTAAATGCACGTAACACGACGTCTTTTATACTCGCTAATTCGTCAGCTTCGACCTGACGTATGGGTGACACATACACGCCAATTATTTTGTCACAATCGTCTTCAATCACACTTACTGGAAAGTGATTAACAATACCACCGTCTGAATATACTTGATCATCGATAATCATCGGTGAAAATACAAGCGGGTAACTTGCAGATGCCAACAGCGCGTTAATAACGGAGCCATCTTTAAAAATGTGTTCTTTCCCAAGCAACATATTAGTAGCGACAATACGTAATTCGGGTTCAAGATATTCAAAGCTATCCTCAGGTATATACTTTAATACTTCAGGGTATAATTTAGCGGGATCAATAAAACCAGCACGCGCTCGGGTAAATTTCCAAGAAAAAGGTTTCACATCGATGAAGAATTGCAAAATTTCATCAACTTCTAGCCCTGAATTAAACTAGGTCTTACGTCTTGCTCTATCAGATACTTCAACACGCCGAGATGAGCAATCCCTTTTGCGCCGCCGCCAGAAAGGACTAAGCCAATTTTATGTTTAGCACTATCCATCTATTTCTTTAATCCTTTCATCAACTTTACTAACTTTATCTTACGCTATATTAATTATTTATGTACTCTTTATAAGATTTTTATAAACTCTCTATAAACTATAGATATAAAAAAAGAGAGCATATGCTCTCTTTATCTATAATATCAATTTAGCAACTTAAAGTTGGTGAACTGATGCAGTGTTTGTTGTGCCAGATGGTACTAACGCACCTGATACCATAACCACAATATCACCTTCTTTAGCTAGACCAGTTGCTAGCGCAAGCTCTTTACCTTTA
>Ga0209396_1004417_pt1 | contig 13691 bp, 17 predicted proteins | sample GOMGulsemesocosm_6_FD_184638 | JGI IMG/M metagenome (GOLD analysis project Ga0209396, IMG submission 184638) | Methane-oxidizing microbial communities from mesocosms in the Gulf of Mexico - GOM8C Gulf of Mexico (SPAdes) (version 2) | ecosystem: Environmental > Aquatic > Marine > Cold seeps...
CAAACCACCAAATATCATGCAATAACCTCTAGCCCAGTAATCCCATACCTTACAGAGCTATAGCTTAGTTAGTGGGGTGGACGGTTTGCTTAACTCAAGCCCCTGCTGATACTGCAGAATTTGCGCATATAATTTTACAGGGGTAATGTGCCTACACATACCATGCATAGGCATGCCATAACCTTTATAATTAACTGCTAGGCGTTAAAAATGCGAGTCTATTACTACACGGCACAAGAATTCGCACTTTCAAATATTATTAATGAAAGAATCAAGATTTCCTTACTCGATGACTTGAACGACCCTTTCGAATTTCTAGGTGTAGATCTATCGGATAAGGGTTTCCGTGCGGCGTTCAAGGCGGGTCGAGATGCCGCCGCAAAAGAGGCTGGGATTATTAGTTTCTCTAGAGGTTGGCAGAACCCACTAATGTGGGCTCACTATGGGGATAAACATAAGGGGGTGTGCCTTGGTTTTGATATTGATGCATCTCACATCAAGGAGGTGACTTACTTCCCCGAAATAATGCCCGCAGAAATCGATATGGAGAAGAAATATGGTGGGCTAACGGTAGATGTCATCGAAAATCTAATGTGTACAAAATACATTGATTGGAAATACGAAGATGAAGTTAGGGTCATTATTCCTCTGGAAACTAAAGACCAGTCAGGTTTTTATTTCACTAGCTTCAAAGGTAATATGGAGCTGAAAGAGGTGATTCTTGGCCCGAGATGCAATTTGACGATTGACAGTGTAGTTAAGCACCTGTGCACCTACAAAACAAAAGTCAGCGTAGTACAATCAAGAATAGCATTTACCAAATATGAGGTGGTGCGAAATAACTCGGTACCTGTGTATGTCCATAACGCCTAACAAGGCAGCCATAGGTACAAATTTTTACTTTGCTCCGTTTTTGTGTGGTTTCTCCAACTTACCCCAAAGCTCAACCAAACAACAAGTGCCGTATACAGGCGCATTATGCATTCAGGAGATGATTCAATGATCAATAGATTTTTTATCGTGGTTCTTTTGGTTTTTTCCTCTGGCCAGTCTATTGCTAAAGATGATGACTCCGTATTGATTCAAAACGGTTTTATTAAGGGCCGTGACTTTCGGGCCTTCGATAGTGGCAACAAATATATGTACTCTATGGGGCTGGTTGATGGGATTCTTTTGTCACCCCTCTATGGAGCTCCTAAGTCAAAACTGGAGAAATTCGAATCCTGCACAACCGGTATGAATGGTTCACAGCTATCGGCAATCTTTGATAAATATTTGGCAGAAAATCCTGAGCGCTGGCATCTAAGCATGCATGCAAATGGGTATGCTGCACTACAAGATACGTGCAATCTCTAAATGGATAACGGGGGTATCAAAAACCGATCCCCCTCGCTCCATTGGCCGCAGCTATCACAGCGTGCGTCTCTTAATGGTAAAAAGCAACTATATATAAAATTTCAATCCAGTCGTGATTAATAGCCCCCTTTCTGTTGGAGTGCGGCTATTCGATGTAATTTTAATATCAAATAGGCTCACAACTCCTGCCTTTTGACCCTACTGAATTGACCCATTCTATGTTGGCTCATAAATCGTATTGACAAGATGTGAGCTATGGGTCAGCATATGAGCCTACTTATGAGCCACCCTGAGAGGCTGTTATGGCAACTATTGCGTATTACCGTGTAAGCACCAAAGAACAGACCATCGAGAACCAGCGTCTTGAGTTGAAAGCCACCTACAACATTGACCATGAATACTTTGATGAGGCTATTAGCGGTACTGTTAAAGGTGAGAACCGTGCTGGTTTCTCTGAGATGCTTAAGTTCATCAGAAAGGGTGACACATTAGTAACAGTTGATCTGGACCGCCTTGGTCGAGATAGCATTGATGTGCAGCAAAACATAGCCGACCTCAAATCGAAGGGCATCAATATCATCATCACTCGGATGGGTGTAGACCTCTCCACAGACGCTGGAGAGTTATTGGTTACCATTATGTCCAAGGTGGCAGAGATGGAACGCAGGAAGACAATGGAACGTGCTACGGCTGGTAGAGTGAGGGCCATAGCAGAAGGTGTACATATGGGACGTAAGCCAAGCGTTGATCATAATAAAGTAAAAGAGTTGCGGGCCTCAGGATTATCTATATCCAAAACTGCTGAGAAATTAGGTACAAGTGTGGCAACGGTGAAACGGATGCAGGCAAAGTAGCTGTTAACAAAACATGTGGGGGCTACTGTAGTTCCACTTAGTATTTCAAGAATGCTGACATCCCACCGCTACCAATCTAAGTACCGTTAAGCACCTTGTCATATACGCACAAGTATTTTGAGTTAACAGAGTGTGGGTATAGGCGAAGAAGGTGAATGCTGCTGGGGAAAATTTTAGAATTCGGGGCTCTGGCGAACCCCAGTTATATATGCATTATTTAGTTTTCTTGCGGCGAGTGTAGCCTAGACCGGCAAGGCCTATTGTCAAGAGTGATAGTGAGGATGGCGCAGGGACGACAGCAACATGAGTTTGAAAAACAAAGTCATGTTCGGCACCACCCCAGCCCCACTGAGCACCTATCGGATCAAACCCCGGGACATCACCCTCCCACCAATCAGCACCAAAACCAAATGAACTACCGTTTGAATACGTACCTGGATACCCAGCGAACCAATCTATTCGCTTATAATCTGAATCGACGACACCGTCACCATCAAGGTCTCCATTCCAAGAAGCTTCGGAGTGAAACAAAAACGCATATGTTTCACCCGCCTCTACTTGAATACCTAAACTACTTACATCTATCTCAGTCAAACTCGGAAAATAGGTTGATGCCTGTGTATCAGCATAGCAACAACCGTTTGCTCCAAATACAGGCAGGTCAATATAATCAACATATACTGAGCCAAATATTTGTGCAATTAAATTATTGTTGTCCAGTTTAGCGAGCACCAATTCTAAATCTACGTCGATGTTTTCTGATCGAGTTATTAATCCATCAATCTGGGAAAGTGTGCCACTGACGCCGACAGTAAATGACTGTCCGCTATAATCAATATCGCGAGCTTGGGCAACTACACTAGTTGGTGGCAAATATGATTGATCCAAAACCGACGCTGCATGAGCGGTGCCTACCAAAAACGGCAGGTAAAGTACGAAAAGAGAGTCAGGCCTGCATGAACGAAGGAGTTTTTGTAAAAAGGAAATTGACATACTTAGCACCCTATCTATGTTGCTATATTTAAAACGCTGGGCTCTGTAGAGCTCCTATAATATAAATACTAATTAGCTTTCTTGCGGCGAGTGCAACCAAATCCGGCAAGACCTAGGGCCAATAGTGATAGTGAGGATGGCGCAGGGACGACTGCAATATCAACATTTGGGTTTGTGGCATAGACAGATACTCTCGCCGAGTCTGGGTTGTTAGCGTCTTTGAATTCAAAAGCCACCCTCCAGTTCAAGAAGTTACTTAGGTCACCAAGAGATGCCATCATATCATCTGAACTTAAAGCGGCAGCGCCCCAATCCCTGTATTCAAGCTGCACTATATCTAAGTAATAATCTCCGAATGTAGGGAAATCGAATACCGTTCCGTATTCATTCTTACCTTCTGCGGCCCAGACATCTCCGCAGGTGTAGGGGCAGTCAGGTCCATTTGTTATTCCTGCAATGTAAGATGATACCGTGCCAGCAGTGCCGCCAATGCTAAAGGTCATTGCGCTAGGTTGAGCGTACCAAGAAAACCAGTCTTCGCTACTCGCATCCACCACATCCAAATCCATAGCGAACGCTAAGCTTAAGTGATCGCCAGTACTGAAGTAATAGGACAATGCTGGATCTACAGAGGTTGCCGGTCCTTCTACATTGAAGTTTATTATACTGGCGCTACTAGGTGCGCTGATAAAGAGTAGCGTTATAATTGTAGCTATATATGTTTTGAGTGATTTCATTGTTTACTGGATTCCACTTGATACTAATTGAACGTGCGTTCTTAACTAACATCCTTGCAGTTTGCGCATATGCAGCGGCAATATTTATGAAGGTTTGGTTTCTAACTCGCGAGTTACTTTCGATGCACTTATGTCGGCTTCAAGGGCAGTCTTGTCATGAGTATGACTCACCACATTATGATCGGTATCGTGCAGCTTGCCCCCATGATAGTGGTACCCGCTACATAAACCCTTATCAATAGATTTCTGGCTACAGTTATGCCCACCTGAAGAGTCGGTTCTGCCGCTATGCGAATATGCTTGGGTGGTGAATATTAGAAAGGATATGAATAATAGTGATAGTAGTTTCATGCGAGATTCCGTTTGAGTGGCGCTTCCATTTTGATACTAAAGTATGTATCAGGTTGTTTTAGATGACAACCGTTTAGGCTGAACTCTTGGTCGCTATTCATACAACTTTCGAAATTAATAATAGTTTCAAGCTGGTCCTTAGCAAATAATTAAAAAACCACCCTTATGGGTGATGATCCTTGGCCTTCTATCGTGTTATTAGGTTTCATTTGATTGCGTGAATTCGGATGCCTTTTACATAATCTGATTGAATATCAATCAACACTTGCCCGCCTCTTGAAGCAACAGGTATGTATCCATATTGTTATAGCTTGTCGTGTATCTATATGCCGACTAATGGATTCTCACCAAACGATTAAGGAAAATTGGCCTGATGCAGGCTGCCACAATTAAATTATTCCTCGTGCATGGCAACCCAAATAGTCTTCGTACCGCCGAGCTATCAAACTGGTCAGGTAAAGCTATTGCTGCACCCCGTACCGAATTAGTGGAATTACTTAGGCGTGAAGAGTTGTCGAGTCCCGGATTTTATCTGCTGACAGGAGATGATCCCAGATCTGGTGACAGAGCAATCTATATAGGTGAGGCAGAAAACGTTGCAAGTCGATTAAGGGACACTCGGGAAGGATACTCCACGCCGTGATGCACTAGCAAAATGAAGATTGTGATCACGTGATGTGCTTCATCTTTACCGTGTCTATCCCGGAACTTAAAGGAACTAAGTTCGATGACTGTACAAAATAAAACCACGCTGGCGTGCTAATAAAAAATTTATTTACAACTGTCTTCATTGCCGATAGGCTTCGACTCGGTTGAGCGTTTACGGGAATGTAAACAAAAGCTCACATGGATCGTGACTTTATCAGATGCTGAAATGATTGTTTTAGTGATTTTGGATAGGTTCATGTGTTAATTGGTCTTTTGAGACCACAACATTTATTCAATTCCACTGTGGACATAAAATCATGAAGAAAATTTCAGCTTTAGGAATCCCCTTTTTAATAATTCTCGCTGGTTGCGCCAGTCAATACTCAGAAAAACCCCTCGCTATAAAACATCAATATCTTGAGCAAAAGAAGATTCAAGCTGCCGCGCACTGGCAAGCTATCGCGCAAAATGAGGCTGGTCTTATTGCAAAAAAATTGGAGCACAGCGGAACAAAGGTGTACGTCAAGCGGGGTGGAGTGGGTGAAACGGCTTTTTCTGAGGCATATGAAGACTTTTTAACTTCCGCATTACTTGCGAGCGGCCAAACTGTAAGCCTTGAAAAAAATCGTAGCCAATATGAGGTTAGCTATGATGTTCAGGTTGTAAATCACAAAGATCAAGATTCACTCCCGCTGATAAAGCCCGGATTCTTTAGTGCGCTTACAGCAACTGCTTACATACTGGATTCGGCTCTTGATCGCTGGAGCAACCCAGAGGTAATTGCGGTCCCAATTGCTGCACTCGCAGACTGGAAATTGCACAGGTCAAAATTTACTTCAACACCAACAACCGAAGTTATCATTACAACAAAACTGAAATCTGGGCCCATCCTAACCTCATCGAGCAGCAGCATTTATTATCTGAATACTGGAGATCGCAGGCTCTATGATAGCCGCCAAAAAGGATTCAACGTCGTCGAATCGCTTTAATACCTCTCTTTGAATTCAATTATTAGTTAAAGGTTAATAAAATGAAGAATGTACTATATTTTACAGTTATTTTCTCGAGCTTGGTGATGATGAGCGGGTGCAGTACAACGCCAAAAGCTGGGACAGTCTACAGTAAAGAGAGCGCAGACTTACTGAAGTCAAGTCATGAAGCCGCATACGAGCTGATTAAAAAATCACGCGGAAAGATAAATTCTTCACAACCTATAATTGCCGCGAGTTTTTCAAGTATAAATAACTTGGACAAGTCCTCATCATTCGGACGAATTGCATCTCAACAATTTGCATCCGCCTTCACATCTTCGGGCTATACTGTTACAGAGTTACTTTTAAGGGATAATATTTATATCAAGCAGAGGCAGGGAGAATTTTTATTATCGCGGTCTTTGAAGAACATCAGTGATGAACATAACGCTCAAGCGGTTATAGTTGGTACTTATGCGGAGGGAAGGAACAAGCTATTCGTTACGGCGAAAGTGGTGGACACTGGGAACAATACAGTAATCTCCTCATATGACTATGTGCTACCCATAGATCCAGACCTGAAAGCGTTACTTAGATAATCTGACTCTTGGGTGATCGGTGAATATAACTTCAGCGCTAGAAATTTAGGTAAGCTGGCCTTTCTCGTTCAGAGGGGAAGGTCTGCTTCAAACTTGTGAATCTATGCTCAACTTACTCCAACTGGTGCTTACTTGTCGTGAGACTACATGAAACCAAAGCGCATGAGTATTTAGCCACACCACCCTTCCCGCTTGCCTCCACCATATGCCCTAGCATGCCCAGCCCTGACCAGCATTTCACCCAAGCTATCCCCATCAACATAAACCTCAGCTAGTATTCTAAAGTACTTACCGCGTTGAATATCTCTCAGCTCTACAATCTCAGCAGATCGTAACTTCTCAACGGTAAACTGTTTGGCAGCTCTAGCAGCATCCTTCTCAGCCTGACACCTACCACGCATCTCGGGGGCATCAATGCCAAGTATTCTGATGGATATACTTTTACCAATAACATCAGGCCATTCTGGTATGGACACTTTGAAGGTATCAGCATCATAAATTGAGCGTATTTCGGTGACAGTGATATTGCCGTATGTGGTGACAGCAGATGAGATGGTTGGTATGAGTAGTAGCGTGAGTAATAAGTGGCGTAGCATCAATACAAGCCTATGTGGGAATTGGTACTTTAGACTGTATGGGACGCTGCCGAGTGATGCAACGTATAGGGTGGTCTGTGGCTTGCTGTGAGGCTGCTGAAGGCATGATGTCAGGGGAGGTAAGTAGTTTGTCGTATAAGCATATAAAGCTTACGTTGGCTCTCAGAATGCCAAGTGGATTGACTGCTACAAAAATTGCTACAAAACAGCATATACTATCGGTATAGGTGGGGCGGGAGCCCTGAATTATAATCAGACTATAAGAGAGTGAGAGTCATATATTTAGGGCGCTGTAGAGCATCCCAGATGAATGATTGCCCACGACAGAACCCGGCTTATCGGCCGGCTCTGACACCTAATTTCACTAGTAGTATCAATAGTTGTGCAGGTCTCGTAATAGAACCCGTCGTCATGGGACGGGGGCTGGTGCAGACGTACGGCCGACCTTATTCGTCGAATGTTAGCAGGCCGCTTTTCACCAGACTTCTCCATAAGTAGATATAAGTCTGCTGAGCGTCTGTGTTGGACGCACAGACCTTTAGGGTTGCGGCTAATCTCAACAGATATTCCTCCAATCCCTTGTCGCCTAGTTTCTCGGCGTCAGCCAATATCGAAGTCTTGCGAGTTGCAGAAATCGAGTCGCCGAGTGTTCTCGAATATACCCATGTCGCGTCGAAAGCTTCTACTGATGTATCTTTTTCAATGCTGTCGGACACATGGGTCATAATCACTGACAGTTTCGCACCGTTAGCCAAATCCTGAAATTTCTTTACTTCCTTGGCATCACCCTCATAAAGCGTCACGGCAATCTCATAGGCTGCGACACAAGTTCCCCAGGATTCAGCTTGCTGATTGACGTTCTTAATATTTCGAAAACTTGTATCGCCATTTAGATAAGTGTCTTGGGCGTAGGCGTGACTGGCAATAGCCAGCAACAGTAAAATAGCAGTTCTCATTGTCATTCTCTTTGTTTTGGTTTTAGCTATTTTCCGAGTTTCCAGATATAAACGGCCTAGTAAGCGTAATATTTGTGTCGATTTTGGGGCAGATGATACATGTGTGAGCTCTCGCTTTAAACTCATGCATGAAACTGTGATTTAGCTTGCATCATGTCACATAGTTGCGCAGTGTATAGCGAAAGCTGGGAGCTTACATCCAGCATGGCTTTCAGATCTATAGGGTAAAGTCTCTCATTCGCCAGATGTCATGCTCCCGTGTGCGACAACAAAGTATGAAGCAGAGTATTTTCCGAGGCGAAAAAGCGTCTAACAAAACCTGAGAAGTTCACAATTATAACAGAGAGCTATTCCGTGATAAAAATAACTAAATGGTTTTCGGTGCTATTACTTCTTATAGCATCAATATATATCTACACGACTCAACCTTCAGCGGTAGACCATAATCCAATCATTAGTGCAGCTAAGCACTATGAAGCACGAATTATAAGAGATGATTTTGGCGTGCCTCACATTTATGGTGCAATGGATAAGGACGTTGCCTATGGACTAGCCTATGCCCATGCCACAGATGATTTCAGTACCCTTCAAGATATATTGTTAGCCGTACGAGGTAACTTATCGGCTAAAAATGGCATGGAGGCAACAGTTACCGATTATCTCGTTCAATGGATGGGAATATGGCAGCAGGTTAATCAACGATATGCTGAAGATATACCTTTAAAAACTAGAGAGGTTGTTGAGGCTTATGCGGCTGGAATAAATAGCTATGCCATAGAGCATCCTGATGAGGTTGATCCTTGGTTGTTACCCATTAGAGGTGAAGATGTAGTCGCGGGATTTGTGTTTAAAACACCACTTTTTTATGGCTTCGATAAGAGCCTCGCTGCACTGGCCGAAGGGAAACTAGGCAAAGGGCTGGATCTGCAATCTAGTGTGCAGATTAGCAATGAGCTTCAAGCTCAACTCGGAAGTCAAGGAATCGCGATTAATCGTTCTCGAAATGCTGATGAATCAGTACGTCTATTGGTAAATTCACATCAGCCTTTAACTGGCCCTGTCGCATGGTATGAGGCTCGATTAAAATCAACTGAAGGATTAGATATCGTTGGCGGTACCTTTCCAGGTTCGCCATTTATATTAAACGGTTCAGGCCCCGCTCTTGGATGGTCTGCTACTGTGAATAAACCTGATTTAGTTGATATCTATCAATTAACCATTAACCCTGATGATAACAATCAATATTTGATGGATGGTCAGTGGCATGACTTTAAGCAAACGGATGCTTCCATACGTGTAAAGATAGCGGGCCCTTTGTATTGGACGGCTCATGAGCCTATCTATCATTCTGCTCATGGGCCTGTGATGAAGTTTGACCACGGCTCCTATGCAATTCGTTGGGCTGGTATGGGTGAGATACGACAAGCCAGCTTTTTTCACAAGATTAATAAAGCGCAGAATATCGCCGAGTTTAAAGACGCTTTGGCAATGAACGCGATGCCTAGCATCAACTATGTTTATGCCGATCACGACGATAATATCGCTCACTTTTACAATGCAATGATGCCGAATAGAAATGCTAATCCGAAGATCAATTGGCAGACCTTGATTGAGGGCGACAACTCAGCATTGATTTGGGACAGCTATGTAGCCGCAGATAAATTGCCTAGAACGGTAAATCCATCGTCAGGTGCAGTTTTTAATGCTAACAACACTCCCTATGTATCGACAGATGGTGAAGGAGCGCCGAAGCAAGAAGATTTCCCTCGTTGGATGGGCGTCGAAAAGCAAATGACAAATCGTGCTTACCAAATTAGTCAGCTGTTAGTTGATAGCTCTGATATCACGGCTGAGAAGCTGCACGAAATTAAAATGGACCTTAGTTATAATCCCCAGTCAGCTCCAATCATAGCACTTAAGAATTTCCTCGCGGAGGGATTATCTTCAGAGATGAAGGCCATTGAACGATATAAAATTGCATTTGAATATTTAAAAGAGTGGGACTTAGGCACAGATAAAGATAGTCGTCATGCAGCTTTAGGCGTGATGACTCTCACTCCAATTATCAATCGACAAATGTTTAAAAGTGAGCAGCAGACCTTTGCTGAGAGTTTTAAATTTGCCGTGGATTCACTGCATCAATATTATGGGGGCATTAATATTCCCTGGGGTGACATTAACCGTTTAGAAAGAGGGGATAAGAGTTGGCCGATGAGTGGTGGGCCTGATATCTTGCGCGCTGTTTATGGTTGGCCTTTGTCAGAGACGGGCAAGCTCATTAACAAAGCTGGGGACTCGTATATTCAGTTTGCAGAATGGAAGAGCGATGGTGGTTATGTAGTATCTTCAATCAATACTTATGGTTCAGCCATGACAAGGCCAAATTCAATACATTATTCTGATCAGTCACCACTTTTTGCCTCCGGTATAGAACGACTTGTTGAAATGGATATTGATAAGCTGCTGAAGATCGCGATTTCTGATGTGACGGTCGGTTCGCCCGGGAAAGATTAAAAAGTAGAATCTGTTCTTAGTTATGAGCCTATACAGGCTGTGGCCGCGGAGGGCGTCTTTTGTTCAATAGCCCCTCCGTTAAATAGCCTCCTAGCTTCTCAATAAACTGTTATGTGTCGATCATCATATGAACAAAAAAATTGACGATATTGTAAGTGGCATGCTGTCTACATCGTATCCACGATGGAGGAATGTCGCTTCGTCAATATTATTAGTTGTGTTATGCACACTAATGGTAGGGTGTTATTGGTACCTTCATTTCACTAAGCCATTGCTTGAATGCTACGGCGGCTATTTGTTCTTTTCAGGTGTTTGGCTAATATCTGAATATGTTCTCATTGCATATTTGTATAGGTATAACAACATTCCAAGATTCGCCCGCACAAATATTAAAATGCTTATTGCGTTCTCAAATATATGGTTTGGCCTATTTGTCTTTAGCTTGCAGGCATGCACGCCGTAAACATATAAAAAGATCATTGAAAATTTTCCAGAAAAAGCCGCAAACAGACCGCTCGCAATTCCACTCTTACAGCATTTCATCTAAGTTTATTGAGCGGATGCATCGTTTTCACTGAGGTGAAGAGTCATAGCGTCATGCCAATAGGCTAGTGCGGCCATTTCCCCTTCGTCCCTCCATAAGCTTATGTGCGTGGACCATAGCTTATCACTGATCGGCTCCTGAGAGTCTGTTGGTAAGAGTTTGTTTAGCTTTCTTGAACGCTCACCGAGTAAATCGGAAATCTCTTTATTTTGTATCTGACGAAGTTCTTTGGCGACGGCCAGTTCCTCTGGTTTCATGTCGGAATACCTAAAAGCCAGAATTTCAGCTAAGCGTTGAGTCATAGCCGTTCGGGCTTTTAACGCGACATTTTTGGCGCTCTTGTGACAAGCCTCAGACCATCCAGGAAAATCACTCCTCAAGCTACTTGAACAGATGGCCGAAAAGGTGCTGTAGCTGGAATCTTGTGTTGCGGCGGCGTAACCGAAGGTGTGCATCACACTAGACATGGTTCTATCTACACTTAAGCGAATAAGGGAGTCATCAATAACTCTCAGGTAGTTCCAAAAGTAGCTGTCTACCTGCGCCGATTCGGAAACAGCGATCAAGGCTGCAAGAGCGGCATCGAGGTCTCCGTTCTTATATAGATTGTGTGCATGAGCAAGGTGGATGTAACCGTTACTTGGAGCAAGCGTAAACAATGTATCGAAATAAGGAAGTGAGCAGATACTTAGTCTTCCATCTGAAAGACAAGCCCGCATAATTTGCAAGTTGACTAGCAAGTTATTTGGCGCCTGTGAATAGGCCGTGAGTAGAAGTTGCTCTGCCTTGGCGCGCTCGCTCTTTAGTTTGAGAGTTGAAGCAAGGGCTAGGTCTTCTGGATTCTCGCTGGCACTAATTGCGTCCAGCCATAGGGCGAAGAAATCGTCGCTAGATACCTGTATAGGTGTCGCAAGAGCCTTAGCTTTACGTGGAGGAGGTGTATTTATTGAGGTTGCTGTATCTGAGGGAATAACTGCGGCTGTAACCGGGAGTATTTCTATCGAAGAGTGCGGTGCTAGATAAAACACGACGAGCGCTACTAGCCCCAGTAAGCTCAGGGTCACAGTTTGTTTGATCGCCATCTTAAAGTCCTTTTCTGGCCGAATGTGAAGAGATTCAGTGGGTTCCTTCTCCACTATTTACAAGTATACATCTAACGTGGAAATACAGAACCTTTGTCACGCCTAGGCAAACCTATGAGTATCTGCCGCTTAAGCGTTGTTGGTGTTTGCTTAGCCTGAGGCATGTGCTGATGCAGAGCCTCTCCTAGGCATATCCCTCCGTTCATTCTCCGTTAATCTCTAATTCATCCGCTATTCACGATAGTTCGCTATATTGCTGCGCTTAACTTGCAATCCAACACATATTTACGGAGAACAAAATGAACAAATTAATATTAAGAACACTAGTGCTAGTCGTTGGTATTTCGATACTTTCTGGCTGCTCAACCATCGGTAACGAAAGTTTATCGAATGAATCTCCAGAGTCTATTGGTAACAAAATTCATGAGGGTGTTACAAGCAAGCAACAATTGATAAGTATGCTCGGCGCCCCCATGGAGACCACTTTTACAGATGGGGGCTTGGAGGTGCTGACCTACAAGTACAAGCGACTTATGCCTAGAGCGCAAAACTTCATTCCTTACAATATTATTTCGCAAGTCTCTGATGGCAAAAAGAAAGAGCTAGTTATTCTTCTAGATGAAAATTCACTCGTTAAAAAGCTGGTGATGAATATTACTGACACGCAAAAGCGATGGGGTGTTATTGAATAGGGGCGGCCCAGCACACCATGCCTAATGTTCAGGTTTTCACTGAGTAAGCCGGCGGAACCGTCCGCTTCCCTCACTGGCCCAGATGAGACTAAGTGTGGCTTACCAATACCAAATACTTTTTCTATGCTAAGGTAATTGAACTTGCGTAGGCTGGAATATGGATTCTGAGTCCTCGTACTTAATGTTTTAGGCTTAGCTAGAACTTTCCCACTACATTTAATGAAGTATTTTGGCTTCCTCAACCACTAGGCTCTGGCGGTAATTATGATAATGATAAAATCAGCAGCGCAGGCGCGATTTCTATTGTTTGGAATTTTTATTCTTCTGGATGCCGTAATATTTCTGAGGGGGTTTGAGCTGCAACCATTGCCTGAGTATAAGCACTTGGAGGAATTTAAGGGGGAGGTTGTTTATTTCTTCGAAGGTATAAAAAGTAAAGAACAGCAGAGTGATCGCTTCCTGGTCCTTCGAATCAACAATAATCATAGTAATTTTTTTCTGGGTTTAGGCGATTATCTAGATGATGATAGTAGCGCTTACCAAGAAGTTAAGCGTGCGATTAATGTGGGTTATGTCATTAGTCTTAAGGCCTACTTTGTGCCGGGGGGGCTGCTTACGGGCGAGCATTATAACATCGTGGAGTTTGAAAAAAATAACAATGTGGTTTTGAATTACCCTACGATGGTTTCTGCTGTTCAAGCGGAAAGCGATTTTAATTACAAGCTGTTTTTATTTTTAAACATCGTTGTAATTGTTCTCTTTGTTATTTCGCTGGTTAAAAGTAGGGCGGGTGATGGG
>Ga0209396_1004418_pt1 | contig 13689 bp, 9 predicted proteins | sample GOMGulsemesocosm_6_FD_184638 | JGI IMG/M metagenome (GOLD analysis project Ga0209396, IMG submission 184638) | Methane-oxidizing microbial communities from mesocosms in the Gulf of Mexico - GOM8C Gulf of Mexico (SPAdes) (version 2) | ecosystem: Environmental > Aquatic > Marine > Cold seeps...
TTAATACGCTGATGTTTCATACCGCGAATAACATAAGATTCATTCTTCCAGAAGAAACCGTGATGAACCACTAACGCATCGGCTTTTTCAAGAATAGCGCGCTCAATTAACGCTTGTGTTGCCGTTACACCAGTTACTATTTTATTAATCTCATCATTACCCTGAATTTGTAAACCATTAGGACAAAAGTCTTTAATTTGTTCAGGTTTTAATAAGTTATTTAAGTATTGCTCTAAATCGTTTCTAAGGATCATTTGTTCTAACTCTCTGTCAGCTTAAATTGATAGCTATTTTGTTTTATGGGAAGAATTCATACTGGGTACTTTCACCGATTCGAACTTCGGTCTTATTTTCCATTTCGGTTTAATCGGCGTTAAAGGGTGTACACGTTTTTTCGCAACCAACACGTAAACCGAACCGAAACGTGGAAAAAATTCACTGGCGATTTTCTGCCAATATTTAGCAAGTTTACTTTGGCTTAACCTACCAGATAAAGAGGTATGCAATATTTTTTCATCAACTAATATTTCATACCCCATTAAATGCAACCAATCTTTTACACGCATCGCAGAAAAAAAACGTTCATTCCACGGAGTATTATTTTTACGATAAGGAATAAATTTATTTAATCCAGCTAAACTAAAGGGATTAAAACCGGTAATTACCAAATAACCATTGGGGATCAATACGCGATTTGCTTCTCGAACAACATGATGTGGGTCAAGGGAAAACTCTAAAGCATGACTGAGCAAGCATACATCAATGCTATGTTCTAAAAACGGTAAATCATCAACATCAGCGATAATATCGCCTGAGCGCTTACGCTCCACTAAATTCATTTGATGCTTGATCGAACAACATGAACTATTTATATATCCGCTGAGTGCACCTATCTTTAATAAATGATAACCAAAAAATTTCGGCCACCACGGGGTTAGCACACGATTAATTTCATCCACGATAACCTCACCATTAGGCAGTGCTTGCCATGATTTTGGATAATGTGGCTGACGATAGCCCAATGCAGGTTTCATATGTTTTACTTGCGCCTTTTAAACTAATTTACAGGTATACTGTCTACTCTACCTTAATTGAGGATTATTTACTGTGCAAAGTCAAATACTAGAACCAATAATAGTTACTGCCATCCCTGCTTTTAGCGATAATTATATTTGGGCAATAACCTCAACAAAGGTAAGTAACTTAAACGAGTCTACAATGATGCCCGTTGCATTTGTTGATCCTGGCGAAGCTGGTCCGTGCATTGCTTTTCTCGAAAAAAACAATTTACAACTCTGTACTATTTTAATCACCCATCATCACCCTGATCACACTGGTGGAGTTGCTGAGTTAAAACGTTATTGTACAAATAAAGGCTGGCCACTAACCGTTTATGCTCCTGAAAATAATACGATCAATAATGTCGACGTCAGAGTCAAAGATGATCAAATCATCGAACTCGCCGAGCTATCAGTGTCTTTTAAAGTTATAGATCTAGCAGGACACACCCTAGATCATATTGGTTATTATGCAAATGATATGGTTTTTTGTGGAGATACTCTCTTTTCAGGAGGTTGTGGTCGAATATTTGAAGGGTCGCCTCAGCAAATGTTAACAGCACTAAATCGTTTAGCAGATTTACCTGAAAGGACACATGTTTATTGTGCTCATGAATATACTTTAGCTAACTTAACATTTGCACTTGCTGTTGAACCCAAAAATGCTGAACTCGTACATTATTATAACCAAGTGATTAAGCGGCGAGCACAGAAGTTATCGACTATTCCTACGTCTATTTTATTAGAGAAGAAAATTAATCCATTTTTACGCTGTAACCAACAAGAGATCATCAATAGTGCAGCTAATTTTAGTAGCAAAGAATCTGCAAACACATTAGAGACATTTACCGTTATTAGACAATGGAAAAATCAATTTTAAGCATATTATCAGTTCTTCTTATTCAGGTTTCCTTGAATAAAAAAGCTAAATAAGTGACACTAATAGTAAGTAAAACAATATAGAAAATACATGGCTCATTTCATAAAAAAAACCGTAATAAAAAGTGCTAATAAACATTCACTTTCACAACTATTACCCTTTTCCCTCTCAGTTTCTATTGCCACGTTATTAATGGGTTGCCAGATAACCCCTATAGATAACACTCCAGAAATTGCAACTAATGCTCAACAAAACATTGCCAGTATTGCTGATATAAATCAGGCCATATTAACCGACGAAACTGTTGATATTATTCATCCTGTAGCCGATGTTGACTTTACTTTGTCAGATCCTAAAACAGTAGACGACATTTATGTTTCTGATGATATTTGGCAACGTATACGAGCCAAATTCACTTTCGATATACCTGATGATAAACGTGTTAATTCACAACGTAATTGGTTTATAAAACATCCAGACTATCTTGACCGTGTTGCTAAACGTTCAGAGCCATTTATTTATTATATTGTGCAAGAACTTGAGAAAAATGATATTCCCTTAGAAATAGCATTATTACCTATTGTTGAAAGTGCATTTGACCCTTTCGCATATTCTCATGGACGTGCTTCAGGTATGTGGCAATTTGTCCCTGGGACAGGTAAGCGTTTTGGTATGAAGCAAAACTGGTGGTATGACGGACGCCGTGATGTGATAGCTTCAACTCAAGGTGCAATTAAATATTTAAAGTACTTACATAAATATTTTGACGGCGATTGGTTATTAGCCCTTGCCGCTTATAATTCCGGAGAAGGTCGCGTAAAACGAGCGATGAAAAACAATGCTCGTAAAAATTTGCCGACTGACTTCTGGTCTTTAGACTTACCGAGAGAAACCAGAGCCTATGTACCAAAACTACTAGCTTTAGCCGATGTAATAAGTCGCCCGGAAGACTTTAATATCAAATTGTATGAAATTGAAAATAAAAGTCAGATAACCAATATCAATATAGAATCGCAGCTTGATTTAGCAAAGGCGGCTAAATTGGCAGACTTGTCTTTAACTGAGTTACAACGACTCAATCCTGGATTTAATAGATGGGCAACGGACCCTGATGGGCCACATAATTTATTAATACCTAATCATAAAGTCGCTAATTTTGAGAATGGGCTTGCTGAACTTCCTCAGAAAGAACGTTTAGCTTGGCAACGTTATAAAATAAAAGAAGGTGATAACCTAGGTGAAATAGCACATAAGTTTAATACCGATATCACGTTAATAAAACAAATTAACAATGTTACAGGCACACAGATTCGTGCCGGTAAACATTTGTTAATTCCTGTGGCAACACAATCACTCGACAGTTACGTATTTTCTCAAGATCAACGTTTAGCTACCACAAAAAATCGCAAGCGTAGCGGTGAGAAAAAAATTCATCTCGTAAAAAACGGAGATACTCTATGGGATATTGGACAAGCCTATAATGTAACAAGTCGTAGTATTGCTAAATGGAATGGCATGGCACCACGGGATGTATTGAAGCTAGGACAAAAATTAGTTATTTGGCAAAAAACTAAGGTCGATAAAGCGAGCTTAACTAAGGTAAAGTCTTATAAACCTGTTGAACAATCCATTATGCGTAACATTACTTATAAAGTAAGACGCGGTGACTCTTTTGCCCGCATTGCTGACAAGTTTAATGTTTCCATCAAAGATATTGAACGTTGGAATAATTTGAACCGTAAAAAGCACTTACAACCGGGGCAGAAAATTAAACTCTCAGTGGATGTAACAAACAGTATTTAATGTATAGTTTGCTAATAAAAGGCTTATTTCTATATGTGAAATAAGCCTTTTTTATGTCCTGTAACTGTGACTGTGACTACAGCTAATGTTTGAGGTTAGTCTCCTATGTCACAATTCATTTTTAAACCTTAAGCCATAGGTTTTTTGAACTTCAATACAAATCGATCCGCTTTTCCTCTAATCGCAGGGTCAAATACAACTTTGCTATGATCGTCATCATGATTTTTTAGAAAATCCGCTTTGGCTTCAAACATAAACCCGGCTTCACCTAATTCATCCAATACTCGCTGATGATAAATTCTATGTAATTTAGGTTGATGAGCACCGTTATCAGACTCCATATCGATTATTCCTATGATGCCCCCAGGTTTTAACGCCATTTTAATTTGTGATAATAGCTCCATACGTTTTTCTTTAGCTAGGTTAGAGTACAGGTCGTGGTAGTTTAAAACGATTGTTGCTACATCAACTTGTTCAAGTATATCAAACTGCCCAAATTCTTTAATATAATGCTCTACATTAGGTAAGCGGTTGTTGGCTGTGTGTTGTGCAAACTCTTTAGCAAAACGTCCGTCAAATATTTCCAAAATAAATTTATTATTGTGTGCTATTACTCGGCCTTTTGTACCAACACGTTTTGCTATAACTTCTGTATAATAACCGCCTGTTGATACTATTTCCAGAACGGTCATGCCTTTTTCTATGCCAAAAAATTGCATAACTTGCTGTGGTTTACGCCCTGCATCTTTTGCTTTATCAACAGCAGAGCGTGATGGAGATTGTAATGCTTTAGCAAATAAATCTTCACTACTACTTTGACTATGTGGGCTTGTCGTTATAGAACACGCCGATAGTAAACCGGCAATTGATAATGATAAGATCGTGCGTTTAAGTAACTTTATTTGTTTAATTTTCATAGTTCTTCCTTTTTATATTTTAAATAGAATATTGATTTAATTGATTATTGATCTAAATAGATCATAGATTTTCACTTTTAAGCCATTGAGCTATGCTCAAACCGATGGCTTGTGGATGGTCTTCTTGAACAAAATGTATACCTCTACCAATATGCTTAACCGACACGTTTTTCATGTTATTTTTTACCCAATCAATTTTTTCTTGTTTCACCAAAGCGCCCGGAGAAAAAGTTAACAACAATGCAGGTACTTCTGTGGTAGTTAAATATTGAGTAAAATTGTCTCTTGAACTAATAACGTAATCAGATGCGTTACCTAAGACTCCAACTTCTCGAGGGAACTGCAACATGGGTAAACGATTTTTCCCTAAGCTGAAAGGCTCTCGATAAGCATTCATTTCGTCTTCAGATAGCTTGTTAATCACCGCACTAGGTAATATTTGTTCGATGAACATATTGTCTTCATAGATCATTTTCTCCCCTACTCCTTCAATACTGAGCTGAGCCAGAATCTTATCGAAACCTTTCATATTCTCATGCGTTAGTTCAGTCTTTTTAGTGATCAAAGGTTTATCTGGTATAACGGTTTCCATAAAGGCCAGCGCGTTAATACGCTCAGGATGTTTAGCGGCATAATCAAAACCGAGAAATCCCCCCCAATCGTGAACAACTAAGGTAAAATCTTTTAAGGAAAGCTCATCAATAAAACCAGATAAATAGACCGCATGTTCTTCAATGGTATAGTTAATATTTGGTTTATCTGATTTACCAAAACCAATGAGGTCTACAGCAATAACCCGATGGTTGTTTTCGAGTTCGGGAATAACATTGCGCCACAAATACGACCATGTCGGCTGTCCATGAATCATTAAAAGAGGATTCCCTTTACCACCAGTATCAACAAAATGCATTTTGGCGCCATTAACTTCGACGAATTTTGATTCATAAGGAAAATCAGCTCTAACTGCAACACCACTGTGTTCAATTTTAGGGGGAGTATTTTTGTTGCAGGCCGATAACAAAAAGCACGTTGTTAACGTGACGATTATAGATTTAGTAAATAAGCTTGGTTTCATTAGGTAAATCTCCACATAAAAGTTGAGTGAAGATTACTGGCAGAAGGGATATTTAAGACGCTATTTATTCTGAAAAAAATCTAATCTTTTTCTTTCCTCATACTATCAATTAGTTAAAGAATAATAAAAACCTTTATGAGTAATGAAAAGCAGCCTTAATTAACTAATGTGAAAGATTTTTACTAAATAGCTTCTCTAGTTAGGATAAGATAAATATTTATTGCAACGAGCAAGTGGATTTACATCATCAACACTAAACAACATAAACTACAAATAGGTGCTTGGTTAATTGATCCTTTAGCACTGACACTGCAAAAAGATGAAAAAATAGTTAAAGTTCAACCTAAAGTCATCCAGCTATTGAACTATTTGGCAAAGTTTCCAGGCGAAGTCGTATTAAGAGAAGATTTAATTGCCAACGTATGGCCTGATGTTTCAGCTACAGACGATACTTTAAATAATATGATTGGTAAATTACGTCGAATTTTGATTACCGATGATTTTTGTCAAAATTACATAGTGACTATTCCAAAAAAAGGCTACTGTTTAAAAGCTAACGTTAAAGAAATAACCAGTGATTCAAACCAAAACAACAGCAATAAATTTGTAATAATCCCCATGACAATGATTATTATCGGCGTCCTTCTATACTGGTTTTATTTCAGTATTCTAACTCCTCAGTCAACTGTGTTTGATTTTAATCAAAGCTATCAAATAGAGTCTGTAACCAGCCACCAAGAACTGGAAATTTTTCCTGAATTATCTCCAAACAGCAAACACATTGCTTTTATTCGTGTTGCTAAGGGGTTACAACAGAACAAACTTATTATTAAAGAATTAGCTTCTGGAAACGAGCGACAGCTTAATGATATTTCAGGCCTTTACGGCAACCCTGTCTGGTCTGCTGATGGTAAGGAAATTGCCTATATCCATATGAAAGATTCAACCTGTACCCTAAGAATGGTGGATATGTTAGGGGGGCCAAGTCAGTTTATATCTGATTGTTCAGGTGAATTAATTCGTACCATGCGAAAATCACTTTTATGGCAACACCACACAAACTCGCTGGTTTTTAGCAAATCTACAAGAAACACAGATGCCGTCGCTTTATTTAATTATAATTTAGCTTCTAAACAAGTTATTCAGTTAAGCACTCCACCTGCAAATGTTATTGGTGATGCAAACCCTTCGGTTTCTGTCGATGGTAAATTAATCGCTTTTACTCGAACCAACGAAACTGGTGTAGATAATATTATTGTATTAGATTTAGCCGATAATAGTGAAACAGAATACTCCCTTAAGTCTCAATCGGTATTAGGCATAGATTGGTTAGATGACCACTCAATTGTTTATGCCTCCGATGTTAATAACCGCTCCGAATTGATGGTATTGAACATTCGTAATAGTGAAGAAAACTTCACTCGCATTAGCGGTACGGGCTTACTTCACCCAAGCTATAACCCATCCACTAAAGACCTCACTTTTTCAGATTTGCAAACTAATGCAAATATCGTAATTAAAAAACGATTTACTGAAAATAAAGCAGAATTATTGACTGAACTACAGTCATCAAAATTTGAACGTGAGGCTCTATTTTCGCCCGATGGTAAGTTTGTTGTTTACATAAGAGTATTGGAAAATGGTTCTGAACTTTGGTTATATGACCATAACCAACTACAGCATAAAAGGTTAGTAAAACCAGAGAATAAACGGTTTAGAAATATGTCTATTTCACCCGATGGCAGTAAAATTGCGATGACCGTAATAACAAATAAGACGGCGAGTATATATATTTATGATATAAACAAAGAACATTTTTATCCACTCGATACAGCCGATATTGAAAAGCCACTAAATCCAAGTTGGGCAAGCGATAGTGATTATGTTTTATTTTCCTCAAAAAAGGATAATCAATGGTTAATCTGGCAGTCATCAACACAGAGCAATGAGCTGACTTTACTCACTGAACAAGGTGGTAATGTCGTTATATCAGATAAAAAAGGAGAAAACCTTTATTTTTCTCGTCAAGGAAAGTCGGGGTTATGGAAATTATCATTAAAAGATTTATTAGCTTCACCGACAAAGTTAACAGATAAGATTACGGTTCCATTTCAATCATGGAAATTTAACGATGGGATCTTTTATTTTTTAAAACGAGAAAGTAGCCCATCAACCCATATTTATAGTTATGATCCTAACACAGATGAAGTAGCACTTTTTTTTCAATCTAGTGCTGCGTTTAATTATTTTGATATAAATAATGATCTTATCGTAACCGCTGAGATAAAAGAGTTTACCGCTGATATCTATTTAATAAACTTAAAATAATCGATGCGAGTTCATCTTCGGGAAGATATTCCTGGTAACAGTTAAGTAGCTTTACCGATATCAGAAATGCACAATGATAAAGCTATATAGAGGCTTTTAGAATATGTGAGAATTTAATGTAGACCCTAGATTCTCACATTCAAGGTCACGCTTAGAGACGTAATTGTATTCTAAAGCGTATTTAGATTTCAGTAAGTGAAAAACTTAACATCAGCTTGATCTGCTCAACAATCTTTTTAGATGTAGCAGGTTCAAACGCTTTTATTCTTGGTGTGTGGATATGCCCTACAGGTAAATTCGCGTTAAGTTTGTTGCGCAGCACAATACTACGATAAGAGACTTCATTTGATAAATAGCCTCCGCCGGAGCCCTGCACAGATGTTTCTCTTGCTAATTGCGCTAAGCTGTTAGCGGTTCGTTTACCTGATAATGTCTTGATATTTTTATTGTCATTAATTTTGTAATCGCCTAATGCTTTTTGCATCGCTGCAACAGGTAAACTAAACTCAACAAACTCAGGACTTGTTAATGGCTTCTCATTGAGTTGGGGAATCAAAGGTGTTTTTTGATCTGCACCTGTATATATATTAGCGTTATCAGGCGCTTTAGCACTACGTCGTAAACCTGGGAATCGCTCTAAATCAAAATGTTCACGCCCCATACTTATGGTAACTATCATATCTACTTGATCGTAATATGGCGCTAATAATTCTTCTATCATGCCTTGATCAAAGTCAGCAAAACGTACCGGTACTATTAAGGTTTCAATTTCTGCGCTATTTCCTTCGAAATTAATCACTAAATCATCTAGGGCTAAAGCCGCGACTCCCGACGGGTTACTTTGATCAATATTTCTATCTAGAAAAAAGGGGTCAAAACCTGTGATCAGAATCTTTTTATCTGTGCTTTTATCAAATTCAATGTCTTGTTGACCACGCGTTAAAAGCTCTAGTTTCCATAATAGATCTTGTTGTTGCGTCGGTAATAGCGATGAATACACAGGAGAGAGCTTCACCAACCTAGACATTTCTAACCTTGACCAATAGAGCACTCGATCATCAAAATTACCACTCTCTTTAAATTGCACCACACTATTTTGCCAAAGCTTAGTACTATAACGAAGCACATGCTGAGTTAAAGCTGTTAGATTTTCAGCCTTGTTAATTTGATGAGCAAAGTTAACAAGCTCTGACGCTAAAGGGGAAAAAACAGCAGGCATAGCCTGTTTAGCTTTATCAATGCGATTTTCTTCTACAGACAAATGATTATCAGCTAATAAAGACTTACTCGGCAATAATAAACAGAGAGTGGTCATTAGAATGGGTTTTAGGTTCATATCTTTCCTTCAATATTGTTTTCATTCAAGAGTACACTAGCTGACGAGTCGTTATAACCTTTTATCCACAATTGATAACAAAATAGACTTGATATTATTTTCATAACTGGCACAGTGAGCTCAAGGTATGAAAATCTTTCATGTCTTCCACAATTTGTTATTTAAAGGAGTAGCGCTTCAATGTGTTCAATCTTTGGTATATTAGATATAAAAACAGGTGCAGATGCACTTCGTCCGAAAGCTTTAGAATATTCCCGTTTATTACGCCACCGCGGTCCTGATTGGTCAGGCATCTATAGCAGTGAACACGCTGTTTTAGTGCACGAACGTTTATCGATTGTTGACACCGAACATGGCGCACAACCTCTTTACAACCAAGATAAAAAAAATATTCTTGCTGTGAACGGTGAAATTTATAATCACAAAGCCTTAGCTGCTAACCTTAACATTGATTACTCGTTTCAAACGGGGTCTGATTGTGAAGTGATCTTACCTTTGTATGAAGAATTTGGTGTTGATTTTGTTGATAAATTACAGGGCATGTTTGCTTTTTGTTTATACAACGAGAGCGATAACTCTTATCTTATTGCTCGTGATCATATGGGTATTATCCCGCTTTACACAGGTTATGACGAAGAAGGTAACTTTTATGTTGCCTCTGAAATGAAGGCATTAATGCCTATTTGTAAAACAGTGAGTGAATTTCCTCCTGGACATATTCTTGATAGTCGCGTGGGTGAGTTACAACAATACTACAAACGTAACTGGCAGAAATACTCTGCCATTAAAGATAACACCACAAGTACCACTAAAATTCGTGAAGCCCTAGAAGAGTCAGTAAAAAGCCATTTAATGACTGATGTACCGTACGGTGTACTATTATCAGGTGGTTTAGACTCTTCATTAATTTCGGCAATCACGCAAAAGTTTGCGGCGCGTCGTATTGAAGATAACGATTTAGCTGAAGCTTGGTGGCCAAAGGTTCACTCTTTTGCTTGTGGTTTAGCAGGCTCGCCAGATTTAGTCGCTGCACAAACAGTTGCTGACAGTATTGGAACGATTCATCACAGCGTAATTTTTACTGAGCAAGAAGGTATTGATGCGTTAAAAGAAGTGGTTTATCACCTAGAAACTTATGATGTGACGACTATTCGAGCTTCGACTCCCATGTATTTAATGGCACGTAAAATCAAAGCTATGGGTATAAAAATGGTACTTTCTGGTGAAGGTGCTGATGAAATTTTCGGTGGTTATTTATATTTTCATAAAGCGCCAAACGCGCAAGAGTTTCATGAAGAGTTAAACCGTAAACTTGATAAGCTTCATATGTTTGACTGTTTACGTGCCAACAAGTCAATGTCTGCTTGGGGCATTGAAGCCCGAGTACCATTTTTAGATAAAAACTTTATGGACGTTGCAATGCGCATCAACCCTGAAGATAAAATGTGTGGCAACGGCAAAATGGAAAAAGCAATTCTTCGTGAATCTTTCGAAGGTTATTTACCTAAAGAAATATTATGGCGCCAAAAAGAGCAGTTTTCAGACGGTGTTGGGTATTCTTGGATTGATAGCTTAAAAAGTTTTATTGAAGAGCAAGTAACGGATCAACAACTTGCTAGTGCTGAATTTAAGTTTCCTCACAATACACCCGATACCAAAGAAGCTTATTTTTATCGGAGCATTTTTGAAGGTCACTTCCCTCTTGTATCAGCTGCTGAATGTGTTCCAGGTGGTAAGTCTGTTGCTTGTAGTACGCCACAAGCACTTGCTTGGGATGAAAGTTTTACCAAAATGGCAGATCCATCAGGCCGCGCTGTTATGAGTGTTCATAACGACAGTTATTAACTTTACAATTATTAATAGTCTACAAAGCCGATAAGTCATATCTTATCGGCTTTTTCATTTATGCAGTTAACCTTTTTCAGATCAAAAAAATGTATTAATTTGAATACTTAAAAAATTATTTGTGTAGAATAACAATCAAAAATAAATAATAGAAACCGTTGAAGTAGGAAATAATTTTGAGCAAAGAAATTGATCACAACATGCCAAGCATTAAGCTTGATAAAGATCAGGTAGAATCTTTTAAAAATACCCGAACTAAATCTACAAATCCAGTTAGTTCCGGTGTTGAGTCTTCAGTTCAAACCTCTTTGACAACACCTACAGAAGTTAAAAACACCTCATCATCAGTACTTTCTAAATTATCAACGTTTCTGATTTATTCATTAATGGCAGGTGCCGGTTATTGGGGATACCAGCAAAACATGGCTACTACTGCATTGTTAACCTCTTCAGAAAACCGTATTGCCGATTTAGAACGTCAGTTATCGGCAACAGGTGAAGAGATGGGTGAATCTGCTATCGAAATGAAAGTAAGAATCGAAACGTTAGGAAAAACCAGTGATAAGCTTTGGATCGAAATGGATAAGCTCTGGGCTTCTGCTTGGAGAAAAAATCAATCTCAAATTAAAAGTTTACAAAGTAAGAATAAAACGTTCAATAATTTATCTTCTACTCAAGCTAAAAAGATTACAGCCGCATTAGCGTCAATGAAAGAAATGAATGACAAACAAATTGCCGCAGAGTATTCCGTGGATGCATTAAAAGAACAATTAAGATCTTCTGATGTATTGACTAAGCAAATACAAGCCCTCTCCTTGGAGCTGTCAGCAATTGAATCAAGTTCTCAACGCCGTGATACCCAACAAATTGCCTTGGCGAGCCGAGTAACAAAGCTGAATGAGCAAAATAATCAACTACGTTTACAAATAAAAAGTTTGCAAACTAAACTAACCCAAGCTATCAAAACTATCCCAGCAAAAACAGCACCGCCAATAATAGATAAGACTACGGGCCAATAAACCTCTTAGAAAGTCTTCAGCCTCTATGCTATTAATCCTGTTCTAAGGGCTTAATAGCATGGGTTGATCGTGTTTATTCTGATAAACCTAAGCTATAAAACGTTACTCACTTTCCCTAAATTTAAATTGCCCTTCTAGTTCACTTACTCCAAGACCACTGCGTTTCTTGACCTTTATTTGTACTGGTATTCGATCTTTTAGTGTATCGACATGACTTATCACCCCGATCATTTTACCACTAGCGTTTAAACTATCTAATGCGTCCAGTGCTATTTCGAGGGTGTCGTTATCAAGTGTGCCAAACCCTTCATCTAGAAAAAGTGAATCGATACTGGTTTTAGCGCTAACTAAATCAGACAAAGCGAGCGCAAGCGCAAGGCTCACGAGAAAACTTTCTCCGCCAGAAAGTGTTTTGGTATCACGTACACTGTCGGCCTGCCATGTATCGAGTACTTCAAGCGTTAAGGCTTCTGATTGTTGGCACTGCAACTGATAACGCGCATGTAAACGTTCAAGTTGTTGATTTGCTAAATAAACTAAATGAGCAAGTGTCAACCCTTGTGCAAATTTTCTGAACTTAGCGCCATCAGCAGAGCCGATTAAGCCACTTAAGTGGGATAAGTCATCAACATTGATTTGTTGTTGAGCAATGACTTCCAGCAACCTTTTTTGCTGCTCTCGCTGACTTTCGTTTTGTTTTAATGTCTGGCTTAGCTGGCCTTGTCTAATTTGTATTTGTTTAAGCTCTTCATTCACACTACTCAGTTTTTGTTCAATAATATCAAGTTCAAAATCACTAATTCCGGCTTGCGTTAGCGCTTCTCGGTCAAGGTTTAACTGTGTCTGTTGCTTTTGATGTTGATCTAGTAATACATGAGCTCGTTGTTTTTCTGTCTGAATTGAATCAAATAATTGTTGCGTTTGTTGCTGTTTTTCTGGTGACAACAACGCATTAATAAAGCTCTCTTCAGTGGCGAAGTCACTCTTTAGTAAAGCCTCTTGCCATGCTAGTGCTAACTTTTCGTATTCCGCACCCACTTGTATTAACTGTTGTTGAGCACTCGCTAATAACCCTTGCTGATGTTGCTGATGTTGCATGCTTTGCTGATAACTACGCTGTTTTTTCGCTATTTCTTCATCAAGCGCTTTTCTATTCGCCGCAAATTCAGCTCTGACTTGATTAATATCTTTGTCGGTAAATAATTCAAAACGCTGCTGTTGGGCTAATTGTAAATCAGCATTCAAAACATTTTGTTGTTGTGTAAAGTTTACTTGTTCTTCACTCAGTTGATTGTCATTGCTTTGTGCGATGGCAAGTTGCTGTTTTAAATCTGCTAAGCTTTGCAAACTTTGTTCGCTTTGTTCAAGTGCCAAATTATATTGATTGATTTGAGTATTTTTCTCGCTAAGCCATGTTGAAAATACATT
>Ga0209396_1004424_pt1 | contig 13671 bp, 2 predicted proteins | sample GOMGulsemesocosm_6_FD_184638 | JGI IMG/M metagenome (GOLD analysis project Ga0209396, IMG submission 184638) | Methane-oxidizing microbial communities from mesocosms in the Gulf of Mexico - GOM8C Gulf of Mexico (SPAdes) (version 2) | ecosystem: Environmental > Aquatic > Marine > Cold seeps...
ATTTCGGCACAAACTACCCCTTGCTGATAATTGATACTAAACTCACCGTCATTGAGTTTGGCAACTTCTTCCATAATGGCTAGTCCGATGCCATTGCCATCAATGTTGCTTTTATCGTTTGCGCGAATATATCTCTCTTTAGAAGTGTTGGTATCGAATGATTTCGCTTGATTTATAACCGTGAATTTAAGCGTATTATCGTTTACCGCGACACTAACCTTAATTTCGCTACCTTGGGTGGCATACTTGATGGCATTTCCGACCATATTAGAAATAACAAGCATCATGCTATCTTCTAACATCATTACTGTGGGTAAGTTAGCAGTATCATCTAGCGTAAGTTGTACATCGAATTGTTCGCATAACGAGCCTAAAGCGCTAATTTGTATAGGAACAAACTCACTTAAATTAACGGTTTGGTATGCTTTTTTTACCGCTTTTAATTCAGCTAACTTCAATAGTTGTTCAACTAAGGCCAATAAACGATGTGACTGACGGTGAATAATATCAACTCGCTTATTTTTCTCCTCTTTAAGTAATATATCTATATTGCCAATAATAACCGTAAGGGGCGTTCTAAACTCGTGGGAGATATTTTCGAACATGCGCTCTTTGTCATGCAGTGAAACTTTGAGTTGTTTAGTACGTTCGGTCACTAATAAGTCTAAGCGCTTATTTTCACGTTTAATCGCGCTAACTCTTAGGGAATAAAATAAAAAGGCCGCGAACATTATTGATAATAAATAAATAACATAGGCGAGTGGTGTTCGCCAATAAGGCGGATCTACATTTATCGCAAAGGTTAAGTTATCGATGGTTTGATCAGCCTTTTGACTAAGCACTTTAATTTGGTGACTACCCTCTATTGCGGTTGGAATGGCAAAGCCATCGAGTCGTTCAAGCACTAATGGTGTATCAATAATGCTTGGCATCTCTATTTGGTAGGTAAACTTCTGATTAAAATAGTCAATTTGTTCAAAATCTAAAAAGGCGACTTTATCGGTATATGTAAAATTAAGTGTGCTTTTTAACATCTCAGCTGAAATTGCTTTTGATTTATTCATCACCATGAGTTTTTTGATAAAAAGCGGGTTTTGTTGCAAGGCACTAGGAATTGCTTTGTTAATGTCGTACCAGAGTAACCCTTTTGATAAAGCGACAACTAGCTTATTATTTATTAAAGCCATCGCGGCAAAGTTTTGGGTGGAATCATCGATAAAATGTCCATTTTCAGCCGTGATTGTTTGTACTGACTTATCTTTAGGATCAAATATTGCGATTTTACCGTCATGGCCAACAATGCGGCCATCAGGTAGTGCAATAACTGCGGTCATGCCTGCCACGAAAAGTGGATGAATAGATTCTGAGCTTACTTTGCCAGTTATTGGATCATACTTACATAAGGCGCGGCTGACATACCAAATATTGCCTTTGGTGTCTCGGGTAAAGTCCATCATGCCGTCGTCACAACCCACAGCGTTTGCATCAACAGGGTTGAGTAAGGTTTGCTTTAACGATTTTTTATCTACATTTATTAACCCGTTTGAGGTTGCCAGTAACATATTTGCATCATCTAATGTCATCACCCCATAAATATTACCCTGATTAATTAGCTCTCCTTTAGGTATGGTGCGAATTATTTCACCTGTTTTATCAAGTTCAAACAATTCTCGTATAGTAGCCACCCATACCCGCTGTGCTTCAAAAGCAAAATCCATCACTATAGTCTTTTGTACTTTTTCATTGGTTGACTTTATAAAGGGCTTAAATGCTGTCTCGTCTGATTTTTTATACCAAACACCGCCACGAAAAGAGCCGACAAAAGCAGTACCCGCAGGATCGAAAGCAAACGATAAAATGTGATTAGCTCTACTGCCTTGCTCTGCTACGTTGATGTGACGAACATTTTCGGTTTTAGCGTCAATAATATCAATACCTTCACCATTGTAGGCGAGCCAAATATCACCATTTTGTGCTTGGTTGACTGAGTAAATGCTTTCGCCACTTAGGCTTGCACCATTTAAGCCTTTGTCATTCTTGTTAATCATTGAATAGTGCAAGGCATTGTCTTTAGGAATATGAATGCCCCTAACTCCACCACTTATTGCGCCTAGCCAAACTATTTCATTGTGAGCGTCAAAATAAACCGTTTGATAGTCAGCTAGAGGCAGTTCTTTTAAATAACTACCCGAGAGTTTGTTGATATGATTGCCGCAGGTACTTTGCGCCTGCGACATAGAGGCCAACCAAAAGCAGCCGTTGTTATCTAATGCAAGGTTATTGATTGCCGGATATGTTGTTTGTGGACTGTTTTCTGATGGACTTTTAGCTAGTGGATAGTGCTGTTTAACAATTTTTTTAGTGATGGGATCAAATTCAATAATCCCCTTGTTGGTTGTTGATATTATTAGGTTGTTATTAAACGCCGTTATATTAGCGATTATTTCATTATTGTTATGTAAATAGTTGCCAATTACTTTGTCGTCTTTTAGCGCTAACAGACCACCACTCAACATGCCTTTAGAGCTATCACTTGCCTGTACAGCAACCCACACTATGCCCTGTTTATCGGTATGTATTGCTTTTATATCGTTACTGGCAACGTGCGTGTCGATATCAATAAGCTGTATTTTGTTAGTGTTTTGATTGAATTGATATAAGCCATTATCAAAGTGGTTATAAACTATTTTGTTGTTACTAAGGGTAAACGCATAAATATTACTTTTAGCAAGCGCTTCAATTGGCTCTGCCTGCAATGAACGGGCATTAAACTTAACTAGACCAAAAGTACCGCTAACATAAACATCGTTTTGGTGATTAACAATTGAATAAGCATTGGCACTGCCCGTTAACGGCCAAACTTTTTTGGCTTGTTTACCGTTATAAACAAAAACACCTTCGGTACTAGCGATCCATAAGCGATTAAAACCATCTGCTTTTAAATCATAAATAACGGTATTGGTACCGCCATTTTCAAGGGTGATACTCTGGATGACTTTAGGGGTTAAATGGGCATAAGCAGTAACGCTAACAAAATACAGTATGGTAAATAGCACTGTCCAAAATTTAGCGGTGATAATTGTTAACGTTTTCTTACCGAATCCATTCATTGTTCGTTTCTTTTTATTATTTTTGTTAAAGATATTACATCAGTCTTTCATATAAATACTAGTCATCAATTGATGACTTTTTGATCTAAATGGTACTTAAAAAGGTTAAAGTCATTGATAAAAGTCAATATAACTATGAATGTCCCTGTAATTATAATGTTTGACCGAATATTGATAACGCTAAATGTCTAATATCATTTACGTTTTACATACCTTATAAAAATGGAACAGTGCTATGTTGATGGATCAATACAACACAATACGCAACATAGTATCAGCTCATAAAAAAGACAATGATGTTGAGGTAAGTGAGTTACTCGATGCCTTTGAACAGCTACATGCAACTTCTTCGATAAGAGTAATTGAAATTGCACAATATCTACAATATTCAGAAAGAACATTAAGAAGAAGAACCCATCTGTATTTCGACAGTTCCCCTGTAGAGCTATTACAAATAATCAGATTAAACCAAGCGACTTTATTACTGAATTCAGGTGTGAAAAGTAGTCAGGTTTGGCATAAAGTGGGCTTTAGCTCGCATAGCTACTTTTCTGATTTGTTTAAAACTAAGTACGGGGTGATGCCGTCGGAGTATGGGTAATAGGTATATTTACAGTATTTTGAAAATGATAGGGGAATAATTCTTATCAAATTGTAGTAATTAAAATTCTCAGGTTAGGAAGGCTTTAAAGGAATAAATATGAACCGAATAAAAAAAATAATAAATTGTAATGATATTTTGAAACTAGATTTATTGTCGAAATCAAAAGTTATTATCTTAAATTGTATGTTTTTTGGGTACTTTGCAAGTATGTCGTCTCCTCTAGCAAATGAGAATATACTTTCAATTGGCTCAGTAAACTATACTGTAGAAACGTCAAAAGATTTAGGTACTTCTCCGCTTAGATATCTAGACCTAATTGACTCTTCAGGTGTGACGACGTCACAATTTAGTTTAGAAACTGATAGTTTGGTAATAAAAAATGAGAATGGTACTGAACTTGGTTGGTGTGATGCCCAGCCAATAATTGTGCAATCATTAACTACCAAATCATCATTTCAAAATCAGTTTATTTCATCACTTTCTGGGTCTGATATAGAATATCTCACTGTTCCCGATACTACAGAAGGAAATGGAACTTTATTAAAAATTCCTTCAGGGGTTTCTAACTATATAAATAATGGAGAATTAATTGATTATTCTTCAAGGTTAGATATGTACGTAGAGATTTTTACAAATCTTTTTTCACAAATAGAATTACAATCATTATTAGAAAGAAATCAAACGCATGAACTTAAAGATGTTTATTTTGAGAGCGCGTACTACTCTTTAGATAGATTTAGTGAAATAGTAGATACTTATGCTGATCAAGCAAGTAATTACGCAAGTTCAGAAATTCAAACAGTTGAATATGAAAATAATTTAAAAAAGTTAGGTGCTCTCGCAACTTTTACAGGGGGAGTATTATCAGGTTTAAGTGAATTTAATACCGTTAAAGAAAAGAATCAATATTTAAATAACGCTTTATCTTTACCCCTTTCAGAATTAAAAATACTAAGTGTATTAGAACAACTAGAAAAGTCAGCGATAGTATTAGATAGTGCATTAATAGAGGGAGCTAAAAGAGCTTATTATGCAATAAAAACTAGTCAACCGGACATGTTGTTAGCAATAAATGAAGGAGTAAAGTCCGGTATTTTTTCTGCATCACAAAGTGTGATAGAAGGGTTTTTAACAGAGAAGCTTCGATTATATGTAACTAAACATTTAGGGGCAGAGTTTGGGCGCGCAGCCGGAGGAGCCTTTGTAGGAGCCTTAGCTGTAGGGAAAGATTGGTGGGATTTTAATAGAAAAGTCACTTATTGGGTGTTGTTACTTAACACTTCCGAAAAATTAAAGTCAGTTTTTGAAGCTGTTAAGGATGACTCAAACAACACAATATCACCACAGTCGTATCGAGATGTTGTGTTTTTCAATACCACAATCAGCTTATACTCTTACCAAATAGCATATAACATATTTGTTGAAGATAAGGGGTTAAGCCAATGGCTTTGGTCCTTTAATTCTGATTATGATCAGTTTGTAGTTGATATTAATTCTAATTTGTCCAACCTTCGCAAAGAAGAATTAGAAAATTATAAGTTCTATTTACACTTAGATACAGCAGTCAAACTAGTAGAGTCAATTTATTTAAAAGTATGCTCCGATGAAGCGAGCATTATTAATTCAAAACCAGTAGCTCATATATCTTCAAGCTCAACAAATGTTACGGTTGGCACTCAAGTAACACTAAATGGTTCTTCATCTTATGATCCTGCTGGTGATGATATAGACAGTTATGATTGGATTCTTGGAATTCCAACTGGTAGTAATTCTGATATCACATCCAGTTCAGCTAGCACCATGACCTTTACACCTGATAAAGCGGGTACATATAGGGTTCAATTAACTGTCACAGATGAAAATGGTAAAGCGAGCTCTACGAATATATCAGTTAACGTCACCGAAAGAGTACAAACTTTTTATGATCCAGAAGCTTATGCAGCAATAGGTCAATTTGTAAGTGATGATAACTGCGGTAAAGTATATCAACTGGGAAGTCATCAATTAAAACCAGGAGAGTATTGGGATAAACCGAGGTTGTGGGCAACCATTGATCCTGATTTAGATCATAGTAGTGATTCTGATTCTTTTAAAAACCATGTCGTATTTCTAATTCGTGAAGGAAAGCCACCTAGTGTTGATCCTGATGATATTTCTTCTATGCAATCGAAATGTAACCAACATGGCATAACTAGTTTGAGGTACTTTGATAAAGATTTTTCTATGGATATGTTTGATGGCACTATGACTACTAGTGGAAAAATTTCACATGGTAAAACTTGGGAGAAAGTAACCCAACCAGGAACTACGTTATATTTTGCAGTAGTTGCTTTGGAAGAATATGGTTTTGATATGGAACAAATGTTAATGCAAACCAATATATTACTTGATCAAGATGGAGATGGTGTAAGTGATGATAATGATTTTGATGACAATGACCCTTTAGAATGGGACGATAGTGATTCTGATGGAACAGGTGATAATGCCGATCAATTTGATAATGATCCCTCTGCTTGGCAGGACTCAGACGCTGATGGCTGCCCAAATACAATAAATGGAACGTCAACTACAGGTTTACTTTTAGATCAATTTATAAATAATTCAAACCTATGTATAGATAACGACTTGGATTCTGTAGATGACAGAGCAGATGACTTATTCCCAAATAACTCTAATGAGTGGGCAGATGCAGATCTTGATGGAGTTGGTGACAACGCAGATCAATTTGACAATGATGTTGCGGCTTCTTTGGATTCGGATCAGGATGGCTATCCTGATGCATGGAATTTAGGTAAATCAGGTGCAGATTCAACGAGTGGGTTAATACTAGATCAATTTCCTAATGATCCAAATGAATGGGAAGATTCTGATTTCGATGGTGTTGGAAATAACTCTGATTGGGCACCAAACGATTATTTAGAATGGGCTGATTCAGATGGCGACAATATTGGTGATAATGCTGATGCTGCTCCTAATGATCCAAACCGTTCACTAAACCAAGCTCCAATAATATCACTTGAAGCTGAATCAGCAGAGATACTTACTACGGACACTTTGAGTTTATCTATAAATACTAGCGATCCAGATAATGACCTTCTTTCATTATCACTGCATAGTGATCTTTCTTTTGTAGCTATTATTGATGATGCCTTATCAATTTCTCCCACGGATTCTGATGCTGGTAATTATACAATTATTGTTGGTGTAAAAGACGATTTCGGAGGAAGCACATTTAAATCACTTTCATTATTAATATCAAAAGATCCTAATAGTAATCAAAGACCAACAATAGAAATTACTTCACCAGAAAACAATGCTGTTATTGAAAATGTCGAAACATCAATCCAGTTTACAGGAACCGCAAACGATGATGATGGTTCAATTCAAGCCGTTAATTACCGTCTCGATGATGGAGAATGGATAACAGCATCAGGCGCTGATAATTGGAACTTTACGGTAACTGAACTTGCGGTTGGGCAACATATCATTGATGTTAGATCTATTGATGATCAAAACCTGGAAGGGGATAGTGTTCGTTATGCCTTTACCCGACAAGATATTCAGGTTACTAACCAAAAACCAACAGTAGATATTACCTCGCCTGCCAATAATGCAATCTTTGAAAACACCCAAACAGAAGTTGTGTTTAACGGCACAGCACAAGATCCTGATAGTACGGTTTCCAAAGTGGAATACCGCCTTAATGACGGTCAGTGGCTCACTGCAACAGGCACTGAGAATTGGAACTTTACTTTAACTGAACTTGCTGTAGGGCAACATACCATTGATGTACACGCTGTTGATAACCTTGATTTACCAGGAATTGATACTCGCTACACTATTACACGTAAGGCTGATAGCGTATCACTCTTGCCTGAGATAGTGGTAAATGGTGGAGTTCTCTTTGAACTGGAAAATGAAACGTTAGTGTTCTCTGTTAGTGGGCAAGCGAGTTACAAAAATGGTGAAATAGCGTTAGTAGAATATCGTTATAATGATTTGGGCTGGCAACTAGCTACAGGAACAAGTGAATGGTCAATCTCTGTTGATAATCTAAAGGTTGGCGACAATAACCTAACAATTCGAGCGCAAGAAACTAAAGGGTTAAAAAGTTTAGATACGCAGGTAGTCATTACAAGAGAGGCTAACTTAAATAATCAAATTCCAGAGTTGGCTATAACCATTCCTGAAAGCAGTATTGATGTTGATTACTCTATTTCACAATATTCAATTAGTGGTAATGCTTCAGATCTTGATGGAACAATCGTAAAGCTAGAGTTTACTCTCGGTAATGGTATATGGCAGTCGATTCAAAATGAAAGTAACTGGTCATTTGTTGTTGATTTAGATTACGGCTTAAATAATATTTCAGTAAGAGCGCAAGATAATAGCGGTGCTTATAGCCTCGTTTCATTGCTCGTTATTTCGCGTGAGCATGAACCTGTTGCCCCACTTCCGTATTTTATTTTAGAAACCGATACTAATATGATTGTTGATAATGCTATTGAGCAAATTGCTATCATTGGCTCTGTTTGGGTTGATCCTAGATTAACTATTTCATATGTCGAATATCGCATTAATTCAGGGGAGTGGATACCTGCACCAGGAGGGCAACAATTTACCATTGTGATTTCAAACTTAGCATTAGGCGAAACTGAAATTGAGCTGCGAGCTTTAGACTCTGCCAGTAATGCAAACTTACCTATGCAGGATGACAAAGTAATAATCACGCGATTAGCAGAAGGAGCAAATGAAGCACCTAGTATTGCAATTACATCACCGACACAAACAAGTTATCAAGGAACCTTATCACCAGATAACTTAATTATTACAGGTACAGCAAATGATACTGACGGAAGTATCGCTGGGGTCTATTATCGAGTTAACTCAAGTGAATGGACTCTTTTACCAGGCCTTGAAAGTTGGCAATTACAAGTTACACAGCTAGTTGAAGGCGATAACTTATTTGAATTCAAGGCTATTGATAACGCCCTATTAGAGTCGAATGCTCCCTATGCTAGCGTTAACGTTGTTGCTGTTAGTGGAGCACAAGGCACTATTCTTACCTTGAACGATGGTGATTCTTATGATTTTAGTACAGGTGTTAATTATCAATATAGAAGTCAAAACAGTGGTCGTGGAGATTTTAATTTCTATTCAGATTCTGTATTCAATCCAACAGCAGTTTATTTTTATGCAAATGATTTAGGGCAAAGAGGGCTTATTGAACTGGGTGTTCTTAGTGATAAAACCCCCAGTAACATTGTATTGCCTATCGGTGGATACCAAACGCAAGGTATATCAGTTATAGAAGGGCACTCATATTTTTCTTTAGCACAAGAGGGCGAAGAGGGTAATGTTATCTTTTTTACGGTACTTCATTTAAGTGATTATTCAGTAACGATAGATTATCAATATTTACCTGAAAGCTCATTTATTATTCAAGAAGCTAAACTGATAACTAACTATACTGTTGAAGATGCGATATTGCAGGCTTGTATAGAAAATGTGACTGATGAGTTCACTTATATTCATGAGGTTACAGAGTTAACTTGCCTTGATTACCCCGATATATCTTCATTGTCAGGTCTAGAACATTTTACTGCTTTAGAAAAGTTACAATTATTAAATACCAATATTACTGATTTTGCGTCTATTTCACAGCTGAATACGCTACATACTCTCGTTATTACTGGTGGGAATGTTAGTGATTTATCAGAAATTACTTCTTTAAATAACCTATCGCATTTAGTGTTACAGCAGCTAGAAATTTCAGATGTTAGTGCTTTGGCTGAAATGACTAACCTTAAATTATTAACCTTAAGTGGTAATAATATTGTCGATATTACTGCGTTAGAAAAACTCACTAAGTTAACTAATTTATATCTATCAGATAACCAGATCAGCGATATATCACCACTAAAAAATCTGTCATTATTGCAAGAGTTTGATCTCAGGTTTAACCAAGGAATTACTTGTGTTGATGTAGCTGAGTATTTTCATTCTATTGATGAATTACCTGAAAGTTGTTTGATTTCTAGTACTTTAGACACTGATTTAGATGGCATTCCTGATATAGAAGATATTTTTCCTAATGATAGTTCGATGTATTTAACACTCAAAACTTCTGGAGATGGTACTGGTGTTATCGAAATACCTGACTCAGGAGTAAGTTGTGAGCAAGAATGTACTATTCAGTTAATTTTAGGTACTGAATACTCAGTTAACGTTATACCTGATTACGGCTCAGCAGTGTTAGGTTGGGATGGTAGTGAAAACTTAATTTGCATTAATGGTAGCAGTCCAAGCTATTGTAATGATATTGCAATTAGTGGCTATGTAACTGCTCAAATCAACTTTGATATTGATACCGACTTAGATGGACAAGGCAATAGTGTAGATACCGACGATGACGGTGATGGAGTGGAAGATTCTTTCGATACATTTCCATTAGATGCCGCAGAATCAGTGGATACCGATTTAGACGGTATTGGTAATAATGCAGATCTCGATGATGATGGTGATAAGTATGTTGATACGGACGAAGTTGCCGCAGGAAGTGATCCACTTAATGGTGCAAGCTTACCTTTAGATACAGATGGCGATTTCATTTCTGACGTCACCGATACCGACGATGATAACGATGGAGTAGAAGACTCTCAAGACGCCTTCCCATTAGATGCAACGGAATCAGTAGACACTGATTTAGACGGTATTGGTAATAATGCCGATCTCGATGATGATGGTGATAATTATTTAGATACCGATGAAATTGCCGCAGGAAGTGATCCTCTTAATAGCGAAAGTCTGCCATTAGACACTGATGGCGATTATATTTCTGATGTCACCGATACCGACGATGATAACGATGGAGTAGAAGACTCTCAAGACGCCTTCCCATTAGATGCAACGGAATCAGTAGATACTGATTTAGACGGTATTGGTAATAATGCCGATCTCGATGATGATGGTGATAAGTATGTTGATGCTGACGAAATTGCCGCAGGAAGTGATCCACTTAATGGTGCAAGCTTACCTTTAGATACCGATGGCGATTTCATTTCTGATGTTACCGATACCGACGATGACGGTGACGGAGTAGAAGACTCACAAGACGCTTTCCCATTAGATGCAACAGAATCAGTTGATACTGATGGTGATGGTATCGGTAATAATACAGATACCGACGATGATGGTGATGGTATTGTTGATAGCGAAGACGAAGCACCTTTAGATAATACCATTGGTGATTCACAAGCACCTGTGTTTGGTGAAATTCTCGAGGTAACGTTTGAAGCTACGGGTGTTACTACTGCTATCGAATTAGTTGAGCCAGAAGTAACTGACAATAACTTAAATACGCCAACGCTTGTTTCAAATTATAGCGAAGCACTAACGCTAGGCTCGCATGAGGTTACTTGGACAGCGACTGATTTTGCTGGCAATACCGCGACTGCTACTCAGCAAGTACACATTGTTGATACCACGGCTCCTGAATTTGCTGAAGCGAAAATCCAAACCATTAATGCCCGTGGTTTAGTGACTAATATCGCTGATGATATTGCCTTAATAGCTCATGATATTGTTGATGGTGATATTGCGGTTCAAATTGTAGGTAATGCCGTGCTTTCATCGGGTAAACATGTAGTTGTTGTGACTGCTGAAGATGCGTCAGGTAATTTGGTTGAAGCAGACGCTAACATTCATATCAATCCGCGTGTAGAGTTAACACAAAATACTAAGGTTGAACCTGGTGCCACCATAGCAATTCCCGTTTCTTTAACTGGCGATGCTGCGGTTTATCCGGTTGTTATCGATTACGCTGTTACCGGTGTCGATTTGCAAACTAACAATCACCAGCTGATTATTGAAGCCGATGAGAAAGGCTCATTATCGATTGTTATTCCAAGTGCTGCTGTCAATGGTGAAGTGGTTAAGGTTGCCCTTACTTCAGCGGTCAATGCGGTGTTGGGTAACGTTCGTGATATTGAGCTGTTGGTTGTTGCTGAAAATAATTCACCTACCTTGCAAGTAACGCTTGAGCAAAATAACAAACTGATAACGGTTGTTGATTCTCAAGGTGGTGTGGTTACCGTTACCGCAACGATTAACGACATGAATGCGCTTGATAGCCATGATATTACCTGGGGTGCGAACGATGATGCTCTTGTAGATATTGGCACAGACAGTTTACCAACAACCTTTGAGTTTTCACCTGAATCACTCGAATCAAATACGTATGGCTTATCTGTGCAAGTTAAGGAAAATAATACCAGTGAGTCATATGAAATCTCAGTTGCAACAGATGTTGTGGTTGATGCTGCTTTAGCGACGTTAAGTGATAAAGATGATAGCGATAACGATGGAACTCCTGATGCAGAAGAAGGTTATACAGATAGCGACCAAGATGGTATTGCCGATTATTTAGATAACGACGATAACCCTAGTCATTTACCTATTGGTAATGATAGTGCGCCTATGCAAACGATTAATGGTCTAACCTTAAGTTTGGGTGATGTTGCTAGCTCGGCAAATGGCGTAAGCGCTCAAGATGCTGCTGTTGATATCAATGATATTACTGAAAATGGTGGTGAGAATGGCTCAGAAGTTGATAATTCTTCTGATGCTCATTTTGAAACCGTATCAACTATTATCAATTTCAATCTCTCAGGTTTGTCTGAAGTTGGCATCACAGTGCCGGTTGTTATTCCTTTAGCTGATGGTGATGTGATTTCTGCTGGTTCAACCTATAGAAAATACAATACCGCTCGAGGCTGGTATAACTTTGTTGAAGATGATGATAATGCGATATTATCGGCACTAACCGATAGTGATGGTAATTGCCCTGCGCCTTTGTCAAACGAATATAAACAAGGGTTGAATGTTGGCGATAACTGTATTGAACTGCTTATAAAAGATGGTGGCGACAATGATGCCGATGGTTTAGCTAACGGTATGATTAAAGACCCAGGTGCATTGGCAACAGAAACGCCAAACCAAGCACCGATTATCAACCTCGTTAATGCGATAGCAGTTAATGAAATCACGGATGTTACGTTAGATGCATCGGCAACAACAGATGCTGAAAATGATACGTTAACCTACCAGTGGACACAGTTGAACGGCAGTGAAGTATCGCTTTCCGGTATAGCTACTACACTGCTTTCATTCTCAGCACCTTCTGTGAGTAATGATGAGTTATTAACGTTTGAGTTAGTGGTAAACGATGGCCGAGATAGTGTGACGGCAACGGTTGAAGTACTCGTTCTGCAAGTGAATGCATTGCCTACCGTTTTAATTGATACTCATGCTTCATCATTTAATGAAGGCGCGTCAGTTTCGCTAAGCGCTCAAGGCACTGATGAAGATAATGACACGTTAACTTACTTGTGGGAGCAAATCTCTGACTCGAGTATTTCCCTTTCTGATAATACCGTGGCTAACATTAGCTTTACGGCACCAGAAGTAACAAGTAATCAAACGATAGTGTTTAAAGTGACAGTATCTGATGGCACTGATTCAGTTTCTGCAACCACATCTTTTGTGGTTAATAATGTTGTTGCTCCAGTTACGCCGCCTAAAGAAAGTAGTGGTGGTGGCGGTGGTTCCATGGCTTGGTTGTTAGTTTTACTTGGGCTAGCTTCATTAAGAGGTAAAGAGTATCGACGATAAGCCTTAAATAAGAGGTAGGTAGTTTTAATTAATTATCTACCTATTGTTTGATATTTGAAATTTTTAGTTCACAGGTTTATAAGGTGATTAGGGGCGTTAGCGCCTTAGAGTATATATGCTAATGTCAGCTTTCTTTGAAGATAGCTGACATAATAGTGGGTGCAGTTAGGATAGCTATACCATCAAAAAATCAGTAATTAAAATCGATACAAAATTGTCCGCAATTGGCTATCAGTTGACCTAAACAACAACCAGTAGCTAACGTCAGCAATGCGCACTAAACAG
>Ga0209396_1004427_pt1 | contig 13661 bp, 10 predicted proteins | sample GOMGulsemesocosm_6_FD_184638 | JGI IMG/M metagenome (GOLD analysis project Ga0209396, IMG submission 184638) | Methane-oxidizing microbial communities from mesocosms in the Gulf of Mexico - GOM8C Gulf of Mexico (SPAdes) (version 2) | ecosystem: Environmental > Aquatic > Marine > Cold seeps...
CACGAAAGATCATCATCTCCGGTGATAATGATGATCCATCATTACTTGCCCAAGCCGCAAAGACCGCCAACCTATTAGTGCATGAAGCCACCTATACCCAAGATATAGCTATCAAATTAGGTAAAGGGCCACAGCACAGTTACGCAAAACTCGTTGCTCAGTTTGCCAATGACGTTGGGCTGGATAATTTAGTTTTAACCCACTTTAGCCCACGCTACCAAAGCATCACAAACTGCAGTCCTTCGATCCTCGATATAGAAAATGAAGCGCGTACTGCTTATAACAAAAACCTATTCTTAGCCAAAGACCTTGAGTGCTATACCTTAAACAAGCAAGGCGTTCTAACGAAAAACGCTAATTAGGACTGCTGGCAAGGAGTACAGCCTCTTGCTCTCTTTGTTTTATGTCGTGCCATACCAACGGCGCGACAATAACAAACAACGCGATATTAGATAAAGGTAAGGCCAACCAAATACCATTAACCCCTAACCACTGTGGCAAAAAATACAGAAATGGTAATTGAATTAGCATATTACCAACCGATATTGCTAGGGCTTTCGCCCCCTTACCTATCGCCATAAAATACACGGATGCCAGCACAATCATGCCATCTAAAAACATCGCGAATAAATGTAAATGAATACCATTTTTAGCTTCTGAAATGAGTTCAGGATTGTCACTGGTAAACAAACTAATGATTAGATTAGGCATGACATTTAAGATCACGATAAAGCCCATACCCGCAATAACGGTTACTTTTATCGACATTAACAGCATCTTTTTGATATTTTCAAACTGCTGGGCACCAAAATAATAACTCACTGGCGGCTGCATACCCTCTGCGATCCCTTCTGCCACCAAGTAATAAACCGTCATGATGTAACCGACAATAGCGAACGCCCCGACTGTAACCGAAGTACCGTATTGCATGAATAAACGGTTATGCAATGCAAACACAAAACTGGTGTATACATACATGACTAATGATGAAGCGCCCAAGCTAATAATCTTTGTCGCCATACGCGGATCAATCATGATCATGCTTCGATCGAATTTTAAATTTGAATTCTTTGACAGAAAATAACCAATGCCAACGATGCAAACGACAGACTGAGCGATAATAGTCGCCAATGCAGCACCTTCAAGTTGCCACTGCCACAAGCCAATAAACACATAATCCAACACGATATTTAATAACGCGCCAAGCATCATTAACGCAGTCGCGACATTTGGGCTTTCATCATTACGTACTAACATCGGAATTGCTGCAGCCATGATGGTCACAATAGTCGCACTCGCAAAGACACTTACATAATCAGAACCAAGCTCGAATGTAATGCCTTCACCACCTTGAACACGGAGTAAATCAGCGCCCCACAATGACATGCCAGTAGTAGACAATATTGCTAATACAATGATTAAGAAAAAACTTACATTGAACGCCTTCTGTGCAGCACCTTTATCTTCTTCGCCACGCTTCATCGAAATAAGGCTGCCACCGCCCATACCAACCATTAAACCCAGTCCCGAAACAACAAAGGTAATCGGCCACGCCATATTAATACCAGCAAGCCCTTCTACGCCGACGTAATGACCGACAAAGATACCATCGATAATTTGATATAGGCCGCTAACTAACATCGCGGCAATCGACGGGATCGCATAACGCCAAAAAGAGCGTTTAATCTCCGCATCCGATGCCAACTCAGTCGTGTTTTGGCCTAATGATCTTGGTTGTAACGGCGATGCACTCACAAAAACCTCTATTTAATATTGAATACGTTTATTTTTATGGATTATGCTTGTTTTTGATATTGATGAAAGTTAGCATCCATCCGATTTTCGGATAGTTAGGCGCGTTTCAGCCCTGTACTGCAGTCACTCAAACAGAATGAGAAACAAGATGAATTGGACAGTCGATCAATTAGAAGCATTTGTAACCGCAGTAAAACTTGGTTCATTTTCAGCTGCTGCCCGCCATTTAGGTAAAGCACAATCACGCGTTAGTACTGCGATAGCCAATTTAGAAACCGACCTTGATATAACCTTATTCGATCGCAGTGCTCGATTACCGGTACTGACACTGGCAGGAGAAGATATGTATGCCGAAGCAGAAGCCGTACTGCAACAATGCCAACGCCTGCAATCTCGTGCATTAACAGTATCGGGTGGCGAAGAAATCTGTTTAACGATTGCCATGGACGAAGCTGCACCGATTATGATGTTCCAGCATCTATTTGAAGATATCGCCAAACAATTTCCGCTATTAAAAATCAACATCATCAGTGGTTCTCAAGCAGATATTGCTAAATGGGTCGATGAGAAAAAAGCCGACCTTGGCATATTATTCCACTTAAAAACACTATTAGACTCACTCGAATTCATGTCTATCGGTAAATTTACCCAATCATTGATCATTGCTCCCGAACATCCTTTAGCTAAGGTCCCAGAGCCTAAAATTGAACAATTGAACCAATTTAGACAATTAGTCATTCGTGATCGTATGGGCATAACACAGGCCAAGGCTATTTCACCTAATCATTGGCACATTGACAGTTATTATTACATTACTGAATTAGTGATCAGAGGTATCGGCTGGGCGTTAGTACCTGAGCATGTCGCTAATATCCATTGGTATAAAGACGCTTTATTAGAATTATCCACTGCCCATATAACCGACCCTTTATTAATTGAAATGGGCATAGTTAAACGTCGCGATCAAGCAAGTGGTCCAGTCATGAATTGGATCTATCAAGCGTTAAGCAAGGGTGTTACAAAATAGTTAATATATTACTTTTTGGTTAATTTTACGTAAAAAGTCTATAATGCTGCACGCAACTATTTTTGATAAATCTAAAAATACTATGGATAACCTGCGTTTTAGTGCAAAAAACTTGCGGAATCTAGGTTTTTATACCTTTTATGTTGCTTTATCGCAGTTTTTTTGTCAGATTAATACTACGTAACATATCAGTGACATGTACCGCTGATAATGAATGGAATCAATTTTTCAGACTGGGTGTAGAATCATCGAGTTATAAGGGTCTGGTAATGTCTTTATTAGAAGTAAAAAATCTTCGCATCGAATATCCGTCTCGACACGGTGTTCACGCAGCAGTGAAATCATTGTCGTTTTCTATCGAACGCGGTGAAATCGTTGGTGTAGTTGGCGAATCTGGTGCCGGTAAATCAACAGTGGGTAATGCCATTATTGATCTATTAAGCCCACCGGGTGTGATCGCGAGCGGTGAAGTATTCCTCGAAGGTAAAAAAGTATCAGGCTTAACACCTGAAGAGATGCGTTCTGTACGTGGCTCTAAAATCGGCTTTATCTTCCAAGATCCAATGACATCGCTAAATCCACTGTTCACCATCGAACAGCAAATGGTAGAAACTATCCTTGCGAATTTAGATGTAAGCAAAGCAGAAGCAGTTAGTCGCTCACTTAGCTTGATGGAACAAGTTGGTATTCCAGAACCTGAACTACGCATTAAGCAATACCCTCACCAATTTTCTGGTGGTATGAGACAGCGTGTGGTTATCGCTATTGCCTTGTCTTGTGAACCTGACTTAATCATTGCCGATGAACCAACAACTGCACTTGATGTTTCAATTCAAGATCAAATCCTAACGCTGATACGCGAACTTTGTATCAAGAAAAACGTTGGCTGTATGCTAGTTACCCATGATATGGGTGTGGTATCCAACGTAACAGATAAAATTGCTGTTATGTATCGTGGTGACCTGGTTGAATTTGGCCCGACGAAGCAAGTGCTTAGCGACCCTGACCATGATTATACGCGCAGCCTTATTTCTGCCGTACCGCGTTCTGATATCAAACTTGATCGTTTCCCATTGGTTAGCTATATCGAAGAAGCCGAAGAATTAAAGCAAATCGATATTAAAAACCACTGGCTAGGTCAAAGTGAAGACCAACGTGAATACACAGGTCCACTACTGACAGTTAACGATGTAAGCCTACGCTTTGTAACTAAAGATTCTTTCTTTGAAAGCAAACGTGAATATGTACAAGCATCAAATAAAGTAAGCTTTGAAATCAATGAAGGTGAAACCTTTGGTCTTGTAGGGGAATCTGGTTCAGGTAAATCAACCATTGCCCGCGTTATCGCCGGCCTTTATGCGCCAAACGAAGGTAACATCACATTTGAAGGTATTGATTTAACCTCATTAAAATCTGAAAAAGATCGTCGCCCTATTCGTCGTCAAATGCAAATGGTATTCCAAAACCCATATACATCGATGAACCCAAGAATGAAAATTTTTGACATCATCTCAGAACCAATTCGTTTCCATAAACTGGCATCGTCTGAAGCTGAGATCCGTCAAATCGTGCATGATCTACTTGATCACGTTGGACTAGGAAGAATGGCAGGGGTTAAATACCCGCACGAATTCTCTGGCGGTCAGCGTCAACGTATTTCAATTGCTCGTGCCCTAGCAACACGACCACGTTTGTTAATTTGTGATGAACCAACATCAGCACTTGATGTATCGGTACAGGCGCAAATTCTTAACCTGCTTAAAGATTTACAAGATGAATTAAATCTAACTATGTTATTCATTAGTCACGATTTACCAGTTATTCGTCAAGTGAGTGATCGCGTTGGTGTAATGCAAAAAGGTCAGTTACTTGAAGTCGCGCCTACGGAAGAGTTATTTACTAATCCACAGCATGAATATAGTCAGCATCTTGTTTCGTTAATGCCTGAATTTAAAGGTTTACGTGACAAGCTAGCAAGCTAGTTATTATTAGATGTCTAGCTAACTGTATTAGCTTTCTGGCTGTATTTAAAAACACGAAAGAACAACAGCTAAATAATAACAAAAATAAACACAACACATACGGGACTAATATCCCTGCATGAAGGAGTTATGCAAATGAAAACCTTAAAGACCAAACTAGCCATTGCCCTAATGGCCGCAGGCCTAAGCTTTAGCGCTGCTGCAGCAGACATTACTGTTGCTTACGATGCAGATCCGGTATCGCTTGACCCGCATGAGCAACTATCTGGTGGTACATTACAGATGTCGCACATGCTGTTTGATCCTCTGGTTCGTTTTACCAAAGATTTCGATTTTGAAGGCCGTATCGCTGACAAATGGGAACGTGTTAATGACACAACTTTCCGTTTTCACCTACGTAAAGGCGTAAAATTCCACTCTGGTAACCAGCTAACAGCTGACGATGTTGTTTGGACATTCGACCGTCTAAAATTATCAGTTGATTACAAAAACATTTTCTCTCCATACGAAAAAATGACGAAGATTGATGACTACACAGTAGAAATCGTATCTTCAGAACCGTATCCACTTGTATTACAGACAGCAACTTATATCTTCCCAATGGATAAGAAGTTCTATTCTGGTCAAGCAAACGGTAAAGATAAATCAGCAATCGTTAAACACGGTAGCTCTTATGCATCAACAAACGTATCTGGTACAGGTCCTTTCACTGTTGCTTCTCGTGAGCAAGGTGTAAAAGTTGTATTCGAACGTTTCGATGGTTACTGGGATAAGAAATCACCAGGCAACGTTGACAAGCTAACACTTGTGCCAATTAAAGAAGATGCAACACGTGTTGCTGCACTACTTTCTGGTGACGTTGACATGATCCACCCAGTTGCGCCAAATGATCAAAAACGTGTTAAAAAATCGAAAAATATTGATCTAGTAACTGTATCTGGTACGCGTATTATCACGTTCCAAATGAACCAAAACAGCAACCCTGCGCTTAAAGATGTGCGCGTACGTCAAGCGATCGTACATGCAATCAATAACCAAGGTATTGTTAAGAAGATCATGAAAGGCTTCGGTACAACAGCTGGTCAACAAGGTCCTGCAGGTTACGCTGGTTATGACGCAGATCTAGTTCCACGTTATGACTTGAAAAAAGCAAAACAGTTAATGAAAGAAGCTGGCTATGAAAATGGCTTTAAACTTTCAATGATGGCACCAAACAACCGTTATGTTAACGATGCTAAGATCGCACAAGCAACAGCTGCTATGCTTTCTAAAATCGGTATTAAAGTTGATCTAAAAACAATGCCAAAAGCACAATACTGGCCTGAGTTTGATCTTTGTTCAGCAGACATGATGATGATTGGTTGGCATTCAGATACTGAAGATTCAGCTAACTTCTCTGAATTCTTAACTATGACTAAAGATGCTGAAACAGGTCGTGGTGCTTACAACTGTGGTCAATATTCAAATGCTGAAGTTGATAGCCTAGTTAACAGCGCAAACGCAGAAACAAACCCAGAAAAACGTGGTGTGATGCTGCAGCGTGTTGAAAACATCTTGTATGACGAAGCTGCATTCGTGCCTCTACATTGGCAAGATCTAGCTTGGGGCGCAAAATCGACTCTACAAATTGAGCCGATTGTAAACGCACTAAACTTCCCATACTTCGGTGACCTAGTAGTTAAATAACCTCAACGTTAAATAACGACTAAACCTTAACGGTATTTAATATCGTTACTATGCGGTGTTTTTATCGAGTTAAAGCGATAAAAACACCGATTATTTTTTAAATATAATGATAAAAGTTAATATTACTTTGGGAGACAAGGAATGTTCACATTTCTGATCAAACGCCTGTTTCAGGCCTTGGTAGTAATGTTCGTGATCAGTTTGGTAGCATTTTCCATTCAGGATAATCTAGGCGATCCATTACGCGAATTAGTTGGTCAATCTGTATCAGAAGAAGAGCGACAAGCATTACGTGATGACCTAGGCCTTAATGATCCGTACGTGACTAAATACAGTCGTTTTCTTGTTAATGCATTACAAGGTGATTTAGGTACCTCGTATTTCTTTAAAAGACCAGCAGCAGAAGTTATTTTCGATAAGCTTCAAGCAACACTAGAACTGGTGTTTGGCGCAGCGGTCATTATTGTATTCGTGTCGATCCCTTTAGGTGTCTACTCCGCGATTCATCCCAAAAGCGCACTAACAAAAATAATCATGGCAATAAGTAGTGTTGGTATTTCTGTACCAGTATTCTTAACTGCAATCATGCTGATGTATGTTTTCTCTATCGAGCTTAACTGGCTACCGTCTTATGGGCGTGGTGAAACGGTCAATATCATGGGTTGGGAAACAGGTTTCCTTACTATGGATGGTTTCTTACACTTAATTTTACCAAGCATCTCATTGGCTTCTATCATGTTGCCACTTTTCATCCGCTTGGTTCGCTCTGAAATGCTAGAAGCATTAAGTTCTGAATACATCAAGTTTGCTAAAGCTAAAGGCTTAGCACTAAACAAAATTTACTATGTACATGCCCTTAAAAATACCATGTTACCTGTGATCACCGTTGGTGGTGTACAGATCGGTACTATGATTGCTTACACAATTTTGACCGAAACAGTATTCCAGTGGCCAGGAACAGGTTTCCTATTCTTAGAAGCGATTAACCGTGTTGATACACCATTAATTACCGCTTATGTGATCTTTGTAGGTTTAATCTTCGTGGTAACAAATACCCTTGTTGACCTGTTATACGGGTTCGTTAACCCAACAGTAAACATTACAGGTAAAGGATAATTAGTATGAACACAGTGACATCTTCTCATGTTCCTACTCGTTGGGAACGCTTTAAAAATTCAGACCTTATCTATTATTTCTTAAGAGATAAGGTAGCAATGTTCAGTTTTGCGATCTTTTTAACTTTCTTGATCGCGGCACTAGCAGCGCCATTAATCGCACCAACAGACCCGTATGATATTACCAGTATTGATATCATGGACTCTGAATTACCACCTTCTTGGTTAGAAGACGGTGACGAACGTTTTGTATTGGGTACTGATGATCAAGGTCGTGATATTTTATCAACCATGCTTTATGGTTCGCGTTTATCACTGACTATTGGTTTCTTAGCCGTTGGCGTACAGCTAATCTTAGGTATTGTAATTGGTCTATCTGCAGGTTACTTCGGTGGTCGTGTTGATAGCTTCCTGATGCGCTTTGCTGATGTTCAGCTATCGTTCTCGACCATGATGGTGGCGATTATTGTCTCGGCAATCTTTAAAGCCAGCTTTGGTGCTGAATTCTTTAGTCAATATGCCGTCGTCATGCTCGTCGTGATCATTGGTGTGGCTGAATGGCCTCAGTATGCACGTACAATTCGTGCATCGGTACTGGCCGAGAAGCAAAAAGAATACGTAGAAGCAGCACAAGTGATGGGCTTAAAATCAATGCGCATTATGTTTAGACACATATTGCCAAACTGCTTATCACCTATTCTAGTGATCTCAACAGTACAAATTGCTAATGCCATTATGTCTGAAGCGGCACTGTCGTTCCTAGGATTAGGTTTACCGGTTGACCAACCCTCATTAGGTGCGTTAATCAGTACAGGCTTTAAGTACATCTTCTCTGGTGCTTGGTGGATCACAGCCTTCCCTGGTGTATTACTGGTAACACTTGTTCTAGTAATCAACCTACTTGGTGACTGGTTACGTGATGCATTTAACCCGAAGATCTATAAAGGTTAATTGAACACGTTTCATTGTTTATATGTAAGTAAATAATGGTAAGAAAAAAGCACTGAGCGTGAATACGTCCAGTGCTTTTTTATATCATGAATACAACCTTCCACTGCATTGCGATCTATTATTCTTATCTTCCTGTCAGGACAGAATCGTTTGGTAGCTATGGTACGACAAAGTCCCTTGGCAGGTACAAACCTTTTTTTAGTCATCCTAGCTCACTATTGGACAAAACCTTGATAGAGTACTAGCTCCAACAAGGTTTATAAGTACTAGGAAAAGTATGGCAAAATTGAAATTAACGCCGCATTAAGGTGTGAGCAACATTAAACTCAACGATGGAATGAAAAATGCCAAGCGTTGGGAATCACTCTTAAATGCTTTGTTAGTTGCCATTACTCGTCAACGTAAAGTAACTCAAGTAAGCAAGCTAACAATTCGCCAAAACTTTCTTTGCAGCTTTATCACTTAATTTTTTGATAGGCCCACCAAAAATTAAGTCAGGTATCGTCCAAGTTGCAATAAATGGCAATAAAGGCATTACGTACTTTATAAAATTAGCTGTTTCACCTGATATAGTGACATCACCGATTGTGATACTGTTTTGAAAGGAAATATCACTAATTTTATAGCAGAACAAAGCTAGAGATATAGAAACAACTAACCTTAGCCCTTTCTCAAAGAATGATGATAGTCGAGAAAAATTGAAAGAACTCAATTCCTTTCGTGCCGACTCTACACTAATTGCCTCCGCACGAGATAATTCCTCTTTAATCTCGTCAATTTTATTAAAGTGTTCATTTTTTTCTAAAGTACTTTGACTTTTTAAAGATTGTAATTTCTCTTCTAATTGTTCTATTTTCTCATTAATTTCAGAATTTTGCTTATCCTTGAGCACTTGGTCTTTAGATTTAGCAACAATAGTTTCACGAGCTTTATTTCTTTCTGATTCTATCTTTTCAACTCTTATTTCTAAATTTAATTTTTCAGAATTAAAACGTTCTTCTTTTAATTGTTCTTCTTTATCAAGTCTTATCTTCGATTGAACAAGTAGCTCTTCAAAATTATCTTCATCAATCTGATTATAGTTTGAACCTACCTCGTCAATTAGATAATTAAAGACTCGATCATTACAGACTATACGTTCATAATCTTTGACTTTTTCTTCTGGTAAGTTCTTTAAGAACTCCTTAACCTTGTAGAATACTTCTCTGTGCATCTCAAAGGCACGAGCACAAGAACTTACAAGCGTCAACGAGGTTATGTCTTGACCGACTCCACCACTTATAACCCATAATAATACAGCCAACTTCTTTTCACTAAGTAAAGGGGTCATATCTGGCTTGGTGAATGCTTTCAAAGTATATAAAACTTTATTAGCTGATTTAATCAAGCTCTCATTCGGAGAAATTAGAAAAGATTTAGATTCTGCTATATTTTTTATCGAGGAATACCCATGATTTGCCACAACATATGTAATTGATTCAACATCATTGGATAGTGCTGTTTCATTGTGATACCAAGAAAGTTCCGTTGACAACCTTTCCTTTAGAGACGCTCCGTGACGATTATTTGCGTATGATGATATATTTATATAGCTATTACTAACATTGAAACAATATTGTTGAGACAATATATCCTTAACACTATTTTGAGCAGTTCTTACATCAATTAATTTACTTGGATTCTTAAAAAGATAATGGTCTAAAGAACTAAATCTAGGCTGCTTTCTATCTCTGTTTTCAAGAGCCATTCTAATTGAAGTTTGAGCCTCATCAATATAATTTTCCGTTGTAGTAAGTACACCACCTCCTTCAATGATTTTATTTAATAACAATCTTGAACATTGAACGGAGTAGTCATCATTAAACCCTAAGACGTTGAGCAAAATTGGAGCATCTATATAGAAACTCTTCCCATTAATTGACCCATTTGTTATAGATGGTTCTTTAATACTAAGTACGACTTCCGACAAGATGGAACCTGAATATGCTTTATTTAAAGCCTCTTTTAGCTCCCCACCTTTTTCTTCAATTAAGTTTACAAACCTAAAAAACGTAAAATCAAGAATATCATTATATTTATATTGCTTTATTTTACTCGGGTCATACTTTTCAACAAATGTATCAATTTGAACTAACCTTGTTATAAATTCACTTGAGAAGTTCACATCAGATTTCGATATTTTTGCTTGTTTCATATTCGCTTTAGCGAATTTTTCGAACCCGTGGAATATCTTCTGTATATCACTCTGAAGTTTTGCGTTGTCTATTTTAGGAACTGAATCTATATAATATTTCTTCTCTTTGTTTCTTTCCTTTATAATAGTTAGCACACCAGCGTCTACTAGTTTTGGAGCAAGCTCTTCAGCAACGTAAGGGTGCATGTCTAACCCATAGGTTGCATTAATTTCTTCACAAAACTTTTCTGGAATGAACTCCTTTCCCTCTAAGTCTGACAACAGTGGAGTAAAGAGAGGCAATAACCCTCTAACTAAATCGCCAGTTTCAGCAAATTGTTCGTGAACCAGAGCGAAGTGAAACATATGTTTACTTAACATTTTACCTCTATTATGATCATTTTCAGCCAACTATGAGTATTGTATACGTTAAATTTTTATTTTTTTATAAGCAGATCAAATGTACTTAAGTTTCGTATTAGCGCCTTGTTATGTTTATTCCGCTGTATCGCAAGTATATTCTGAATAGAACTCGTCAACCCAGCATTCAATTTTTATCGTGTCGAATTCCTTACCCGAATTAGCTTCTTTAGAAATAACAGCACGCTCGGCTTGAAGCAGGCTACTCACAGCTTTCGCTAAGTCTTCAAATCCAGATAGCTCAATAACTTCTTTTGAACCATTTTTTGAAACCTGAAGCCAAGCTTTCAAAAGCCCCTTGGTCCTACGAGCGACTAGCACTTAAGTCTTTCACATATTCAGGCCTTGAGAATTCAAGCAATGTTTTATATTCTGGCACAAATTCTCCTAGAAACATAACGCCTTTCAGCCATGCCGATTAAGCTAAATTTTACTACCTTAATAACAGAAACTAAAGACAATCTAGAATGACGAATGTAGAAAATCGTGTTTATGTATTTGTTATGCAATTCTATTTACGAATGATATGAATTTACTTTGTTCAATAGTAAAGATGTCAGCTAAAGGGTTAATTTTTATATATTCACTTAAATAAGCATCGATATCAGCACTTGTATTTATTTTATCTACTTGAGCCTTATTAACTAAAATTTGGTACTTCTCCTTTTCAAGGATTAAGGAAAAGCTACCTTTTTTTACCTTACCATAAAGCCAACAGAGATTATCGAGCTTATTAAAATCATTAATTTTACTCTTATAATTGAAATCATACAGATATTCAAAATACCGTTTAGAGTCAGGGCTAATTTTTTTCTGTAGCAAGATAGCAAATTTATCATTGATTTGAGGAAGACTGTCTTTTACTAAAGAGTCATAAATAGGAAAACGATAATCACTAAGGAAGTAAAAGTATTTTGATAGTAATGATACAGCCATTCCAAACGATTTTCCTTTTTTACTTAAACCGTATTTATTAGAAAATAACATCAGAATTTTATCGTCTAATATTCTTGTTTGAGTAAAATGCTTAAGATCTTTAGCTAGCTCAGTATCACTTGAATACAATGAAATTAAAGCTTTAGCGACTTCATTAATCCCATATAATCTTTTGTTCATTTGAGTTGAATAAAATGAATCAATTATAGTCAGCCTTAAAACAATTGTATTCAAAGTTAAGTCATGACCAGCATTATCAAAAAAGCTGCGGATCAGTCGCTTTCCATCTATATATCCAGAACATTGTTCTAAAATTTTTTCGGCTAAGTCCGCATGAATATTAAGCACGATATTCTCCTGAAATCACATAACATTTGTATAGTAGGACGTCTCGGTTTGCCAAATCCATTCATCGCTACAAATGGTAACTAATTAATTGAAAAGGGAGGCTATACTTCAAATTAATTGATTATAAGTTTCTGGGAGAACGAGTCGTCCTGTAAATTATTGATTTAGTCTTGTAAGTTACATACAAAACTATCTATGTATCTGAGTATATTTATATTGCTTTTCAGTCACAAGATAAACCGGACTGTTTTTTGACAAACCGAGACTGCGTTCACCAAAATATCAATAACACGGCATAACATCATCTCGTCGAACAGTTTTCAATATGCATAATAAATGTATGGCAAACCGATATGAGTATATTGCGTGTGATTAAATACTCTAAGCCAGAAAGGGGCAAATTCGGCTTAGCTTTATTGCACTAACCAGAACTGAACAGACTAAAATGTCATTTATTGAATGGGAAAAGCGGCAGTGTTGATACTATAAAAAGGGTTAAGAAAGTATTCGAATAGAAATAAAGAAGGCTTCTAATATCAATTTAGAAGCCTTCTTTTCATAGGTCAATGAATAGCTTAATAACTTAGGTCATCGCCCTATCGTATTATTTAAAACAACGCGTTATTACGCTTCAGCTGTTGTCATACCTTCAGCTTCTTTACTCTTTTCAAGCATCTTACGAATAACAAACGAAGCCATAAATGCCACAACAACCATCACAACCGCTAAGCCAGTTAGTAGACTAAAGTAGTCACCGTAAACTGTTTGAACGATTTCTTGGGTGATTTCTTGGCCTTTTTCTAATGCAATTGATGTTGAGAATACTGCACCAACGATACCACTCATGGCAATTGCAACAGAGAATAAGCTTACCGAGAAGTTCTCAATATGCTTAGGTGCGACAGACAAGATAAATGCCACAACCATACTACCGACAATTACTTCAGCAAATGCTTGGAAGAAGTGAATAGCTAGGAATACTTCAGGGCGGATAATCACATCTTCACCAACGTTTAGTACTGCCATGGTAAGGATACCAAACGCAATCGCCGTTAGAATGAATGAGAAACCTACTTTCGTTGCAGTAGTGAAGTTGATGTTACGTTTTTCAAGTGATGAGAATACATAAGCGATAACTGGACCACCAACGATACACCATAGTGGGTTCATCGCCATTGCCGCTTCTGGTGCAATTGGAATGAAACCAAACAGATCACCACGCATAGTGTTGATTGTAACCATTGTCATTGACGTCATCATTTGACCGT
>Ga0209396_1004428_pt1 | contig 13659 bp, 12 predicted proteins | sample GOMGulsemesocosm_6_FD_184638 | JGI IMG/M metagenome (GOLD analysis project Ga0209396, IMG submission 184638) | Methane-oxidizing microbial communities from mesocosms in the Gulf of Mexico - GOM8C Gulf of Mexico (SPAdes) (version 2) | ecosystem: Environmental > Aquatic > Marine > Cold seeps...
CGATGGATATTTATTTATTTATGATGATCCCAATATATTAAACTCCAGATATCGTAGTCATTTAGAGTATTCTGATAACTCTGATGGTGAACATTATTACTTTGATATTGATTATCCATTTTTTTCCTTAAATACGCCCTATAGTTATGGTTTAGTGACTTACTCAAATAAACGCACTGAGCAAATTTACAATCGAGGAAAAGTCAGCTCTGAGTTTTCACAAAGTACTAAAATAAATAGCTTTCATTTTGGCCTATCTACAACAGATCAGATATGGACCAAAAGAGTTTCACTTGGTTACCAAATAGAAAAACATGAATTTTCAGAATTAATAAATTCAACAATTCCTATCGCTGAAGATCGCAAACTCTACTATCCTTGGCTCTCAATAAGATGGTTAGAAGATAATTATGTAAAACTAAACAACTTTGACTCTATATCTCGTACAGAAGATTTAAATTTAGGTTGGGATATCACAACCAAACTTGGCTATTCAGATACAGGTTTATCAAATGATAATAACAGGATGATTTACCAAGCATCTGTTAACAAAGCACATTTCCAGTCAAAAGATATATTATGGCGTTTTAATGCAAGCCTTTTTGGAAATTGGAATTTTGAACATGATGATTTTGAAAATGCCATATTAAGCTCAACAACACAGTTACATTACAATACCAATTTAAGCCAATCTTGGTATGCAAAGCTTAAAGTGCAATATAGTAAAAACTTAACCTTAGATAATCAATTGACCTTAGGCGGTGATACAGGTTTGCGTGGATACCCTATTCATTACCAAACTGGCGAACAAAGCTATTTGTTTAATTTAGAAAAACGATATTATTGGGAGTATAATTTTTTACAGTTATTTAGAGTGGGTGGCGCAGCCTTTTTTGATATCGGCAGAGCGTGGTATTCAAATCAAGACAATGGTATTAATGGTTCGATACTCAAAGATATCGGTATCGGATTACGCCTAGCCCCTTCCAAAGCGAATTCCAAAACTGTGATCCATATCGACTTGGCAATCCCATTAGATAAAGCGCAAGATGTTGAGTCTGCACAATGGCTAATAACAGTTAAAAACTCTTTTTAATAGGCTTACTTCACATACCAATTGAAGAGCTCTTCGAGGCAAACTTATTTTTCAGGAATGAAAAAATATAAATAAACGAGGTTTTATTTGTAATCAGCTTCGATAGAAAATACAGTAAACTTAAATAGCTCAATTTCCTGACTCCAATAATTATCTTGCCATCTTCCTTTTTGCTTTAAAGCCAATAAAAAATCTCTAGGTTCAGTTAATTGCTCCCAAACCGAAGGAAGAAATATAGCTCTTTTATTCCCCTGTTTTAGCATTAAACCATCTATATTAGGTTTTAATTGCGTCAGTAACTGCGCTTCACCTAAATTCTCAATTTCAATCAACTCAGATAATATTGAAATATGAAAACTCACTGTTTTAAGTTCATTTTCAGTTAAAGGTAAAAATCGAGGATCTTCACAAGCACTGCTATAAGCATGATCACATACATCTTTATATAAAGGAGTATCAGCAATGTATGTTCCTATACAACCTCTTAAAGCACCTTGTGTGTAAAGCGTAACGAAACTCGCTCTTTTTTGATTAAGTACTTCTGAATTAGGTGGTAAAGAAAGGTGATAATGCTGTTTATTTACTGAATATGATAATGACTTACAAACAAGATCACATAACTGATTTTTCTCATCTTGATTTAACTCAATACAAGACAAAGCTAGCATAACCGACCACCTCATTTTTTATACTATTTATTTTTCCTGAATTAGCTTGATTTACTAATTTAATATTCCACTTTTTAACTTGGCTAAAGCTTAAAAAACCATTTAAAGCATGGCAACCACATGCTTGGTTAGCTTTAAGATCACACTCCATTTTAATGATTTTTTCAATCGTATTATTATCTATCTGAATTGCTTTACCTTGAGGATAAAAATGACTTAAATCCGAACTAACAATGATAAAAAAATCTTCTTGCTCTAATAAATAAGAAAGTAATTCAGTAATTTTTTCAACTTCGCTTTGGCCCACCAATATAGGTAGAATTTCAAAGTCATCTAAACAATGTTGTAAAAAAGGCAATTGCACCTCTAAAGAGTGCTCCCAAGTATGAACATTATCATTTTCAGTTACTAAACCTTTTTTAAGTAATTTATCACAAAATACTCGATCAACTAATACTTTACCTAAAGGCGTTATAAAGCCATCATCACTTGGAATAGCACAACCCGAAAGCCCCACTCTATGATTAGGTCCTAATAAAATAATTTTTTTTGGTTTTATGATTAATTCATTCATGCAAGCATATGCATGTGCTGCAACCGATCCTGAATAAAAATATCCTGCGTGAGGTACTATCAATGCTTTAACATCTAAACTTTGGTTTGTCGTAAGTGACATTAAACTGGTTAGTTCAGATTGAAGTGCTTCCTTGCTTTTGGAATAAAAGCTACCTGCGACAGCAGGTTCCCGATATTTCATACCCTAGATACCCTCAAATTAACTATTATTATAGTATAGCTACAATTTAGGCATTGCCATGATGGGAAACTCAAAACTTAATACAACTTCTACAGAGCATTTTCCAACGCATTATTGGCATAAGTTAGATGATGGCAGAGTAACATGTGACATTTGTCCAAAACACTGTAGTTTACGAGAAGGTAAGCGTGGAGCATGTTTTGTTCGTATTCATCATCAAGGAGAAATAGTACTCACTAGTTATGGTCGAAGCTCAGGGTTTTGTATAGATCCAGTCGAAAAAAAACCGCTCAATCATTTCTACCCAGGCTCTAGCGTTATGTCATTTGGCACTGCGGGCTGTAACCTAAGTTGTCAATTTTGCCAAAATTGGGATATCAGTAAATCTCGTGAAACAGATACTTTATGTGATAGCGCAAGCCCCGAACAACTGACTATCGCAGCTTTAAAACATGGCTGTAAAAGCTTAGCTTTTACCTATAATGATCCTGTCATATTTATGGAATATGCCATAGATATCGCAATTTGTGCGAAAGAAGCCGGACTAAAAAGTATCGCTGTCAGTGCTGGCTATATCTGTGATGAACCTAGAGTTGAATTTTTTAACCATATTGATGCCGCTAATATAGATTTAAAAGGCTTTACCCAAGATTTCTATCACAAAATTTGTCATGGCCATTTGCAACCTGTATTAGATACTTTATGTTATTTACACAGTGAAACCGATACTTGGTTTGAGATCTCAAACTTATTGATCCCGGGTGAAAATGATAGTGATAAAGAGCTAAATGAAATGTGCCAGTGGCTAGCTGAAAACTTAGGGCAAAATATTCCATTACATTTTAGTGCCTTTCATCCAGATTTTAAAATGTTAAATAAAGAAGTGACCCCCCTGACAACACTCTTAAGAGCTAGAAAAATCGCTTTGAGCTATGGCTTAAATTACGTTTATTGTGGCAATGTATTTGATACCGATTCCGACAGTACTTATTGTTCACACTGTAAAAAACGATTAATTGAACGGAACTGGTATCAGTTAGGACAATATAATTTAGACCACGAAGGACATTGTAATTATTGTGGTACTAAACTCCAGGGTCACTTTAGTCACAATCGTCAAGACTTTGGCCGACGTAGAATTCCTGTTCGAATTACTTAGTTAGATAACAAAATATAAAATAAAACCGAACCAACTCATTACAAGCAGTAACCAAGGCAACATATTTTTAAAATTAAAACGAGACCCTTCTTCGACTTCAACTGTAGTATTTTCTTGTGTTTTAGCTTTTGCTTGTTGTTTTTTAAATTTATCTCTTTGGCGAGATTTAACTTTTTGTTGTTTTTTAAATTCGCTAATTCCTTTCTCTATTCCTTTAGCTATCAGTTTAGTTTGGTCTTTAGTTTGACCTGATTTTTTTATACCTTTGGCAACAGCTAAAGCCTGTTCTTGTGTTTCATTTGATGATTTTTGATTCATTTTTCTCTCTTATTTTAACTTTTAGATTTTAATCTTAATTGCCAATTACCATTATGTTCACTGTCACAATTTTGCTCAGCATCAAAAGTAATTTGTTTTTCAGGTTTTACTTTTACATTAAGAGTGGATAGTTTTTTTACAATTAAATCAGATAAAAATGCTTCGCTTCCAGATTTTTTTGCTTGAACTAAATCATCATTAAATTCAAATACGCATACAATAGATAAACTAGCAGGAAACTTATCATAGTTAGCTAAATGGGTTAACCAAACAAAACCTTTAATTTCAATTAATGCTTGTTCACATACTTGATTTAAAACATTGCGAATATTGTTATCTATTTTTTTATCCGATTTACGCATTCAGTCACTCAAAGTTAAAGATATTTAAACCTATTTTAAACTGATTGCATTTCATTGTGAAACCCTTTATTTATGTGACATTTAAGATAAATTTATTATTTTAAAAAGCTTATCAGAAGTTGTAATTTTAACTATAATCACGCTCCTTAAATGCCTTCATTGCAACTGGTTATTCAAATGAAATTATATTCCATAAATACATTCAAAGCTTCATTCGTAAGTGCCAGTATCTTGTGCTCTTTCACTGCTTTTTCAGCAAATATTTCAACTCAAGGTAGGTTTGCCATTAAATCAGATGATGGTAAATACAGCTTTAAATTTAATGGCCGCATTCAGGCTGACGCAGCGGTATATAATAGTGATGAAATAGATTTAAATAATGGAACAGAAATCAGAAGAGCACGCTTTTCAGCTAAAGGAAATATTGAAGATTGGGGCTATAAGCTCCAGTATGATTTTATTTCTAGTGAAGCAATCAAAGATGCTCACATTATCTACAAAAGCAATCAAAATACAGAAATTTTGATTGGTAGCCAAGTTGAAGCTTTTGGAATGGAACCACAAACAAGCTCAAATGACGTAACCTTTATAGAACGCTCAACGGTAATTGAAGCTTTTGGATTAAATCGTGCAATCGGTATCGCTGCACGCCAATGGGGGGATAACTGGACTTTAAATTACGGACTTTATGGTCAGGATGTAAATCACAACAAAGGCGGTGATGAAGAGCTTGGTTTTAATGGTCGCTTTAATTATGCTCCCATTAATAACGACGATAAATTAATCTCTTTTGGTGGTTCCATTGCCATAATTAAGGTTCCTGATGGCGATAGTGTGCGCTTTCGCGCTCGTGCGGAATCACATCAAGCCGATACTAGGATAGTCAATACCGATAAAATAGCTGCAGATAAATATGCTATGTATGCACTTGAAACGGCAATGAAATTTAATTCAATAACTTTACTTGCTGAATACATAGTTACAGATGTTAATTCGGCTCTCGGAGAAAATGCTAACTTTGATGGTTTTTACCTCTCAGCTTCTTACCTGTTTAATCAAAAAGTACGCCCTTATTCAACCAAGCAAGGAAAGTTTAAACGAATAACACCTGATAAATATGGACTTTGGGAAATCGCAGCGCGTTTTTCTAATTTAGATTTAAATGACAAAAATGCAGGAGTCTTTGGGGGTCAAGTTGATTCCATAACTTTAGGTGCCAACTATTATATAAACAACCATATGCGCGCAATGTTTAACATCGTTTCAGCTAATGGTGACCAATATGCGAAGTTTGATTCAAACTCTTTAGGTGCTCGAATCCAAGTGACTTGGTAGGTCTTTCAGTTATGCGCTTTTAAAATGAAAAGCGCATTACATTTTTTTATTCAAAAAATAACTATTCACTAGGCTTTCTTTTTCACTCTTTTGTTTTTTCTTCATATTTTCAATCAGTTTTTGATAACTTTTTAAGTCTTTCAAATAACTTAATAAAGGATGTATTTCAATTTTTATTATGTTTACAAAACCTTGCTCAACAGCTTGTACTAAATATCGAACTGCCTGATCTCTTTGTTTTAAATAAGCAAAAATTAAGGCTAGTTTATAACTGTGTAGCGCTTTATCTGAACCTTGATTTAATACACCTTTTAGTTGTAAAACAAGCTGATTGATTTGTAATTTGGAAGCATTTTCATTTGATAATAAAGCCATGATTATCACATACTGCGTCGCTTTATCATCTGTATTTTTAAGTATTTTATTATATGTTTCTCGGGCTAGTTTTGTTTGCCCTGAATAAAAATAACTATCGGCTAATCCTTGCATAAGTAATGGATGGTTTTGATAAAGCTTCAATGCTTTAAGGTAGATATCTTTTGCTTTATCAAATTGCTGTAGTTCAATTTTCAGTTGCCCTAAATGAAAAGTCGCTAATAAATAATCAGGCTGTTGCTCTATTGCTTTTTTAAACCACTTTTCACCCAGTTCGTAATGTCCTAATCCAACTAAAGTTTGCCCAGCATGCACCATGCTAACAACATGTTCAGGGTTTAGAGAAAGCGCTTTTTCATGCCAAGTAATTGCCTTTTTCAACTGCCCTTGTTCACTATAAATAAATCCTAGGTTTGAAACCGTCTCGGTATTTGAAGGAGATAAAACCAAAGCTTTTAAATGTGCATCGATGCTTTTCGATAACCAACCTGAAACATAATAAGCAATACCTAACGCTTTATAAGACTCAACAGACTGATTATCATATGTAATGGCTTGGTACGCATAATCAATCGCTTTTATTTTATCTTCATTGGAGCCATTAAACTGAAATAATTGCTGACTATAAGCCTGACTTAACCCTGCATATGCTAGTGATAACTGAGGATCGAGTTCTATCGCTTTATTAAAAAAATCTATGGCAATAACATTATCAATTTTACGGTAGCGTTTATAATAACCTTTACCTTTAAGGTAATAATCAAATGCTAATTTTTGAGTTTCAATTTTTTGAGCTGTTTCATTTAACACAACTTCTTGATAGGTCGATAAATTACCACTTCCAACTGAATACAGGTAAGCATATAAGCTTATTAAACAGATTGAAATAACAAAAAAAGCTAAACCCATTTTATAAAGTTTTCGCCATAATCCAGTGAGTTTTACATAAGCTAAATCTGGAAATCGATCATTAGCAGATAAATCAACAATCACCGAAGGCGCTTTTTTTATAATGCACTCACGTTTTACTTGAGGTATTAACCTATAGCCTCGACCTCTTATTGCTTCAATATATTTAGGGGAACTTGCACTGTCATTTAAAGACTTTCTTAATAATTTAATTCTTTGCTTTAGAGTTTCATCTCCTATCACTCGATCAGGCCATACCTTCTCCATTAATTCTTGTTGGCTTAATAAAGCGGGTGATGACTCAACTAAAGCAACTAATAAATCATAACTTAATTTTGGTAGAGCTACTTTCTCATCAGATCTAAACAGAGTTCCCATTTGAATATCTAAGATCAAGTCTTCAAATAAATACCGTGTCACCTTATTGCTTTTATCACGCACTCAATATCATCCTTTATCGCTTTTATAGCTCTAGACCTTATAATCACTGCTTTTTCACCAAACTTCAAACTTAAAATATCATCTTCACTAAACCTTCACTTAACATTTCTACAGCCTTCACCAAGACTTCAAGTGTCAAATATTAAAACGATTAATATTAATAACTCAAAAATAAAAATATTCCTCGTTGATAAATATAAACACAGCGATAACACATTAAACAACAAGCTAATGCTAAATAAATATGATGTTCTTTAAATTTAGTATTAGCAAAGGAGATGAATATGACGTCTTTAACCGCGGCTTCTCCCCAAGAGGCGGCCAAAAATATAACAGCTAAATACGATGATTTATGGGGACATCCAAAACCTCTATGGATGTTATTTATGGCTGAATTTTGGGAAAGGTTTGCTTTTTATGGTATCCGCTGGGCATTAACCCTTTATATTGTTGCTCAATTTTTTAATGGCGATGCCTCAGGTCAAACCTTTGCTGCTAATACTTATGGTGCATATTTAGCACTTGTATATGGTAGTGCTATTTTTGGTGGTTATGTTGCAGATAAAATAATTGGCTCTCAACACTCTATATTAGTTGGCGCACTTATTATGGGTGCCGGACTATTTTTAATTATGCTGCCAGATCAAAGTTTTTTCATGGTAGGGCTAGCAACCATTATTGTAGGAAATGGTTTATTCAAGCCAAATATTTCAAATTTAGTTGGTAAAATTTATGAGCAAAATGATAGCCGACGTGATCGAGGGTTCAGTATTTTTTACATGGGGATCAATGCTGGTGCGATGATCTCTCCAATCATTACCCAATGGCTAGCGAGTACATTAACTGATACCCCTATGATGGATAATTACAAAGCGGTATTTGGTGCAGCAGGTATTGGTATGTTGATCAGCTATATCTGGTTTTATATAGGCCGTAAACAATTAAAAGGTGTCGGTGCAATAAAAAAAACACCAACAAGAACTAAAAATCTACTTTATGTCATTTTAGGCGCAATTGCCTCTATTGGCCCAGTATATATTTTAATGGCGTATGCTGGTGCGCAAGTCCTTGCTTGGCTATTATTTATTTTATTTTCAGGTCTTGCATTTATGCTAATTAAAGGCGCTAAGAAAAATGGAAAGGTTGCGAGAGATCGCATGTTCGCCTGCTTAATCATGTGTGGTTTTAATGTGATATTCTTTATGTTTTTTGAACAAGCAGGTAGTTCATTTACCTTTTTAGCACAAAACATTGTTGACCGTAATATTACAGATGCTTTTGAATTTAAAATCGCTTGGTTTCAATCTGTAAATGCCGTCGCTATTTTAATTTTAGCGCCTTTGGTTTCTATGATTTGGTTATTTATGTCTAATAAAAAAATAGAACCGAGTATCCCACAAAAATTTGCACTTGGTTTATTAGGCACTGGTCTTGGTTTTTTAGTCTTAGTGTATGCGTTAGAAAACCTATTAAACTCGGGTAATCTTATTCCACTTTGGCCATTAGCTGCATGTTATGTTTTACATACAGTTGGAGAGCTTTGTTTGTCACCGATAGGTTTATCTATGATCAGCAAGTTGGTTCCTGCATCTATGGCAGGCTTGGCATTTGGCGGGTGGTTTTTAAGTACCGCGATAGGAAATAATTTTTCAGGAATATTGGCAGGCAGCATGAGTGGCGAAACAGGCATGACTGTTACTTCAGCTGTAAATGGCTTTAGCTTTAGCTTTTGGTTACTCACTGGTGCCGGATTATTTTTGTTTATTATCTCTCCATTAATAAATAAATTAATGCATGGAGTAAAGTAATAATAAACATGTCATTTAAGCCTTAAACTCGTGAAGAATAACGAACTAAGGCTTTATTAATTGTTTGCTACTCGTTTTTATGCGTCCAACCATCAAGGTGAATAGCACTATTTACATCTCTTCTAGGCAACCAGCCTAATTCTTCAAGTTCTGGTTTTTCATTAAAGTGAGATACATAACCTAGGCATAAATAAGCAATGATATTGATATCTCCAGGTATATTTAAAGCCGATTTGATTACATCATCTTGAATAATGCTTACCCAACCGACTCCTATATTTTCAGCTCTTGCTGCAAGCCATAAATTTTGTACTGCGCATACGCTGCTATATAAATCCATTTCAGGGTTAATAGTACGACCAAGCACTACAGGTCCATTTCGACTGCGGTCACAAGTAACACAAATACCAACCGGAGATTCTAAAATACCTTCAAGCTTTAAATTTTTGTACTGTTGCATTTTTTCATCACTAAACATAGCCGCAGACTCTTGATTAGCTTGTTCAAAACCGACTTTTATCTTCTCTTTTATAGCTTGATTTTTAACAATAATAAAGTCCCAAGGCTGCATAAAACCAACACTTGGTGCATGGTGCGCAGCAGTTAAAATTCGTTTTAATACATCATCCGGTATTGGCTCAGGCTTAAACTGTCCTCGTACATCCCTGCGAGAAAAAATAGTTTTATAAACGGCATCACGTTCAAGTTCAGTTATTTTCATTAGATTTTAGGTAATAAAATATTTAAAGCATTATCTAATAAAAACAAGGTAACTAATAACATTTTAAGACTAAATAAGATGAGTTAGTGAGAGCTATACTTTTGTCTAGGTCTCATTGTTTAAACCTCCCTACTTTGTAATAATTACAACCCACAATAATACTTATAGGTAAGCTTATGTTCATGGCACATGGAAATTGGTCATATCATATTGAAGGCTCTGTGATGTACGTTGAATTAATAGGACAGTTCAATGTGCAAGGATTGAACAAGTTTTTTCAAGAAATGCGCACTGCAGCTAATAATTACCCTAAAAACATAACAAATCATGCAGTGGTTAATTTAGCTGATTGGGAGCTTGTCACAGATGATAGTAGAGCACTTGCAAAACAGTATTTTGAAAATATGATTTCCAGAGGTTATAAAAAAGTTGATTACTTGATGCCAAGCAATAACCTTGTTAAACATGTACTTTTAGATACTTGGAAAGACATTAATATTGAAGTGAATTTTTACAACTCAATAGACGCTTTTTTAAAAATTAATCCTAGTTGTAACTATGTTGAAAATTGGATGTTCAATACAGAAGCCACTAAGGTTAGCCATTAATATCTAAAACTTATCATTAAATTTTAGGTAAAAGAAGTGTACTAAGTTTAGACATTGGAATCTAAAACAAAAGAATAAGATCTAAATTCGAGTTTAATATTAGAGAAAGCGAAGTACTTAGGGTTAACCATTGATATTTAAAACTTACCATTAAGCTTTAAGTAAAAAGAAGCCCACTAGGTTTAACAAGTGAGCTAAAACGAAGCTAAATAATATTCCGTTATGAGCTTCTTCATGAAACAATTTAAGTATAGCCGATTTAAATAAATTGCACCCAAAATATCTACAAAATTAATGAAAAATCATTATTAATAAATTAAAACTGTAACTTAACAACTTCTCAATTATATTTCTTGTTTTTTATTCCAGTGTAAGTAACTGAATTGACCAATTAATATAATCCAAGTCGAAAAAATAAAAGGGGCTGTAAGCGCTGGTAAATTATAAATTTGAAATATTCTCATAATCATAACCGATAAAGTAATACCCAATATAGGTTTTATGATCCCTGAAAATCGATTTGATACGGCGACAGCAACTAGTGACGCATTAAAACCAAATAGACCTAGAGAAATAAATTCAGCAGGAAAATCTATTAACTTCGCAGTTAACATACCCAAAGTAGAACCTAACATTAACCAACTGGCGGCTTTGATATTGTTAATAGCCACACCGATTATAAATAACAAGCCTGTTAACCAATATTCTTGAAACATCACCTGCCCTACACCTCTAAAAACAGTCAAATAATCTATTTCAAAGGCACTTTCAGGAGTTATTAAATTATTTAATGGAAGTGAAATAAAGTTAGCTAATACAAACATCAACCAGAGTGAAATCACAAAAGGTGCGGTCAAGGGAGGTACAGCTTTAATATATTGAAGCATCAACTTCATAATTAAACATGACAATATTGAACCAATTATGACAAAAATGATTGATATTATTGAAAGCTCATAAAAAAATAAAACGCCTACACCAACCAAAACTGCATTAAATCCAAACAATCCCTGCTTTATATCATTATTATTTAATTCAGTTAATCGTGAAAACACTGCACTAGTAACTAAAGCCAGTAAAGCACCAAAAAACATCGCAGTCGAATTAATCAAAATACCAAGTAAAAAAAATAGACCCGTTAATGCACTTGGTTGAAACATAACTAGCCCCATACCACGTAATAAATAAATTATTTCATTTTTCATATTATGATTAGAAATTTGAATTTTGAGATCTTTCAATGAGCGTAAACCAAAAAAATAATAGAGGCATATCATACTCAGAATTTAACAAATTGTTCTAAAAACCTTCATTTGAGTAAAAATTTTTCAAATTATTATTTTAGAGCTAAAACTCAATAAACATCTATTGTTAAAAGAAACATAACCACCTTTAAAACAGGCACAAATGTAATCCAATTGTAAATAACCGTTGTTTTTTTGAACTTTACTGTATAGATTGTGATCGGAGGTCAAACCTCCAACCAGTAAATACATAATCAATTTACAGGAATACATAATGAAAAAAATAATAAAAGCAGGACTCATCTTTGTTTCACTTATGACAGGTGTCGCAAATGCAAATACCGGATTAGCCTTCATTCATGGCACGGGAAAACAAACCGATGCAAGAAACGATTATTGGACATCAGAGTTTATAGATTCAGTAAGGCAAGGCTTACCCAACGCTAACAAATATACCGTAATAAATTGTGATTTTGATCAGTTTATGTGGAATGAAAATGCATCTGGCTGCCTAGCTCAGGGCTTAACAGATTTCATTTCAGCTCAAGGGATCACAGAGCTAAAGCTCATTACACATTCAAATGGGGGTAATATCGTTCGTTGGATTTTATCGAATCCAACTTACGACAGCCGTTACCCAGATATCATAAATAAAGTAAAACATACAATTGCATTGGCACCATCAAGTGCAGGAACACCTTTAGCAGATGCTGCAGTTGCAGGTAATACCTTTGAAACTAGCTTAGGTTGGTTATTAGGTTATGGCAGTGATGCAGTAAAACAACAACAAGTCAGCTGGATGAGCTTTTATAATCAACAATGGCTATTTGGCACATCAGGTAGACCTAGTTTGCAGTCAAATTTTGAATCAGTTGTGGGAAGTGATGTCGACTCCGCAATTTGGGATGGCGATAGCTACTGTGGTGGTTATCAATATCAAGTTGCATTAGAAGTCACTCAAAATTGGTTAGATAGTTGTTCTGATGGTTTCTTAAACTGTAGCTCACAATCAGCAGCAGGCAGCGTTTGGTTTACTGATAAATCAAAATCCAATGGCAGTGAACCTTTTAGTCATCATCAAAGTAGACGTAAGTGCTTTGGTTTAGATAGCTTATTACGTAATCGAATTTAGGGGATAGCAATGAGAACTTCAAAAACAATAAATCAGTTATCTGCAGTAGTGACATTATTAGCCATTGCAATATCTTGTGCTACAAATGTACAAGCCAAAAGTGATGATGCTACATTTTATCAATGGCCATCTAGCTATAAAACTAACGTATCAAAACAAAATCAAGAAACGTATAGCAGTAATGAATATTGGCAAGTGGTAACTGGTGCTGAACTAAATAAAGGCATTAAAGTTTACCTAAGCGACTCTTCTACTTTAGTGAAACTCACTCCTAAAGCCAGATTTGATCAAGGTGAAGTATTTAAACCTCAAAATTTAGAACTCAATCAAATTGAGCTAGGAAATAACCTTTCCTCTAGTAAGCAAAAATTAGTGCAACTTGCAGCACAAAAAGAAATGGCATTAGCAGGGTTTAAAGATGGCAGCATTGCGTTAAAAGTACAAAATGCATCTTTAAATGCACCCAGTGTTTTGAAATATGCTCAACCACTCATCGCAGATGATAAATACATAGTGCATATTAAAGATAAAAACTCAGCATTTAAATTAAATGTCACTGCGCCACTTGAAATAAAAAAGCAGTTTAAGCCACAATTAAAGCTTAAAGCGGAACTCACTAACAAACAGTTTTCTAATGCAGATGTAAATGCTCGTTTAATAAGTCCTTTAGGTGAATCGATAGCGCTTAAATATAATAACGGAAATATCGATTTTTCAAATGAGTTA
>Ga0209396_1004431_pt1 | contig 13648 bp, 10 predicted proteins | sample GOMGulsemesocosm_6_FD_184638 | JGI IMG/M metagenome (GOLD analysis project Ga0209396, IMG submission 184638) | Methane-oxidizing microbial communities from mesocosms in the Gulf of Mexico - GOM8C Gulf of Mexico (SPAdes) (version 2) | ecosystem: Environmental > Aquatic > Marine > Cold seeps...
TTTTTCTTTAAAATACGTTGATGCTCTTGCGCAGACATATCTGGAAAGCATAACTCAAGGTTACGTAATGCGACCTTTTTCCGGCTTGAGCCAATTTTAAATAACAATCTGCCAAGTATTCGGCCTAGCATTAATTGAAATTTATAAGGTGACCATGAAATTGTATAGAGAATAATTACCCCTAACCAAGTTAACCAATATTTAGGTAATAGGAAGGATATTTTAAAATCAGGCTGTAATACTTTATTTTTACTCACGGGATGATGTCAACTCATTGAAATTCATGTGATACACTATTGGGTATTATATCTGTATATCCGTAAAGAGTTAAGAGGCATAGGATGAAAGTAGACATTCCCGCTTTTGCGCAAGCAAGTGTATTGGTTGTAGGCGATATTATGTTAGACCAATATTGGTACGGCCCCACGCAACGTATTTCACCAGAAGCCCCCGTTCCGGTAGTTAAAATCACTCAAGACGAGCGTCGCCCAGGTGGTGCAGCTAACGTAGCATTAAACATTGCTTCGATTGGCGGAAAAGTAACATTGGCAGGGATCACGGGTGAAGATGATGCCGCTCAGCATTTACGCACACAGTTAACCGCATTGAATATTAATTGCGAATTTGATCAACAAAAGAACATACCCACAATTACTAAATTACGTGTGATGAGCCGAAATCAGCAACTTATTCGTTTAGACTTTGAAGAATCACTTCACGATGTAAATAAAACTAAATTAGAAGAAAAAGTTGCAGCTCAATTAGTAAAACATGATTTATTACTGTTATCAGATTACAGTAAAGGTACATTGTCTGACGTACAAAACTTGATTTCTTTGGCTAAAAAGAACGGTAAAGCCGTATTGGTAGACCCAAAAGGAACTGATTTTGAGCGTTACCGAGGTGCAACATTATTAACGCCAAACTTGTCTGAATTTGAAGCTGTCGTTGGTGAGTGTAAAACAGAAAGCGAAATTGTAAGTAAAGGACAAAAACTTCTTGAACATCTTGATTTAGAGGCGATGTTAGTAACTCGTAGCGAGCAAGGCATGACTTTATTGCGCCGAGATCATGAAGAGTTTCATTTACCAACGCAAGCGCGAGAAGTGTATGACGTAACTGGAGCAGGAGATACTGTTATTGCTACACTAGCTCTAGCGATTGCAGCAAAAGCTGAATATACCCAAGCTAGTGCTTTAGCTAACATTGCAGCGGGTATTGTGGTTGCTAAATTGGGTGCTTTAGCTAACATTGCAGCGGGTATTGTGGTTGGTAAATTGGGTACATCAACAGTGAGTGAAGCTGAACTCTTAGCCGAAATATCAACAGGCCCAGAAAGTGGTTTTGGCGTTCTTAGTGAAGAACAACTAAAGATTGCCGTGAAGTTAGCAAAAGCACGTGGTGAGAATATAGTCATGACCAACGGTTGTTTTGATATTCTTCATGCAGGGCACGTTTCGTATTTAACCCATGCAGGTACGTTAGGAACCCGACTCATTGTTGCTGTAAATGACGATGCTTCAGTGAAACGATTGAAAGGCAGTGGTCGACCGGTAAACCCAACCGACAGGCGTATGGCTGTTCTTGCTGGATTAGGTGCAGTTGACTGGGTAGTGCGTTTTTCAGAAGATACGCCTGCGCGTATTATTGCTAATATTCTCCCAGATATTCTCGTTAAAGGCGGAGATTATAAAGTTGAAGATATCGCCGGTGGAAGTGAGGTTATAGCTAATGGTGGAGAGGTAAAAGTACTGAATTTCGAAGAAGGTATTTCAACCAGTGAAATTATCAAAACCATTAGACTTACAGAGTAAGTAAATATTTTTCATAAAAAAAGCAGCTAGATTCTAGCTGCTTTTTTATTGGAAAGATAAACGTTTGCGTTCTACGTCATACTCTTGCTAATTGAAGTGCTACTTTTCACTTTCTAAATAATCTGTCGTTTTAACATTAAACTCAGATAACAAGTCGTTAATTAGACGGTTAATCTCACCCGCCATTAAAGCAAAATCAGCATCTATCTTAGCTACAACATCATCACTATCGATATCGTCATTTTGTTCTTGTAATACATCAAAGAATTTCAAACGTTTAATTGCCAAGTCATCACAAAGAATAAACGACATCGCTTCATCCCATTCTAGGGCTAATTTAACTACATATTTATCATTGTCTAAATGTGTTTTTATTTCTTCGCTGGCAAGATCTTGATTTTTAACACGAACAACTGCACCGTCATCACCTAATGCATGAAACTCTGCTTCCATACCTAAGGTAAAGTTGTCACCGATACTTTTTTCATTTAACCAATCAGTCATTAACTCGTCAGGAGCCGTTTCAGGTGAAACACTGGTTACTGGTAGAGTACCAATAACTTTACGAAGTAAAGCTAATAAATCTTCAGCTTTACCGCGACTGCCTGAATTAACAACAATAAGGTTATGTTCAGCATTAATGTACGCATGTGTATCTGTTACGCGGGAAAAAGCACGGGGTAATAATTCAAAAATAATATCTTCTTTAAATTGTTCTCTTTCTTTTTTCGTTGCACTTCGAGCTTGTTCAACTTCAAGTTGCGCTACTTTTGCTTCAATCATGTCTTTCACAACGGGAGCTGGAAGGATTTTTTCTTCTTTGCGTGCACAAATTAAAAAGTTACCGTTAGCCGAATGAACCGTTGAATGTCCGTGTTTTCCTATAGCATTCACCCAACCAAAATGTGATTGCTCTGTTGAGCCACAAGGGGTAAATAAATGTTCAGCTAAGTGTTTTTCTAACTGATCTTCTGATAATTCAAAAGGGCGAGTAAATGCGAAAAAATATAAGTTTTTGAACCACATAGAAAGTTTCCTACACCGATGTCATTAGATAACTACGGCTGACAAATTGAAAAAAGAGCAACATAATAACTTAAATATTTACGATAAGCACTGATTTGCTTTGTCTTTACGTTTGATTACTTTCATCGGGCTTAACGCATGTCATCAAATTCAATATCATAGCTCAGACCTTGTCCTTCTTCGCTGTGTGCAGTAATTGAGCCATTTAAAGTATCGGTAACGAGTTCATTAATGATATGAGTGCCTAACCCGGTGCCACCTGTTCCTGATTTTGTGGTGTAAAAGGGATCGAAAAGTAATGATAATTTGCTCTCTGGGATACCAACGCCATTATCTTGATATTTCAAATGTAATCGTTCAGCTTTTAATTCAGCACTAATGGTTATTATGCCGTTACTGATGCCTTCAAAACCATGGAGAAGTGAGTTAATAATTAGGTTAGTAAATATTTGTGAAATAGCACCTGGATGACAATAAACTTCAATATTATCAGCGCAGTTAATATTAATTACATGTTTGGTTTTCTTTAGTCTTGGATGAAGCGACTGTATTATTCCGTCAAGGTATTGAGCAATATTTACTTTTCTTGTTTTATTGCTCGTTTGATCAACCGCAACTTGTTTATAACTCGTAATAAGCTCTGATGTTCGGTTAAGATTATTTAATAACAACTGCAAACTTTGGTCTGCATTTTTAATAAAGTCATCTAATGAGCGCTTTGATAATTTTTGCTTATCTATGTCTTTTTTCATAGAAACGAGTAGATCAGCTAAATAACTTGTTGAGGTAATACTCACCCCAATAGGCGTATTTATCTCATGATAAACCTCTGCAGAAAGCTTTCCTAATACAGCCATTTTTTCTGCGTCAATAAGTCTGTCTTGCGCTTTATTTAACTCTTTAATCGAACTATTAAGTTCTTTATTTGTTTGCGTTAATGTTTTTTCTGTTTGGCTACGGCGACTATTTTCAGCTTTAAGTTGTTCTTGTTGTGCTATTAACTCTCGTTGTTGTGTATTCATCTCTAGCATAGTTTTGCTTAATGATGATGTCTTTTTCGCCACTTCTTGTTCTAATTGAAGGTTTTGGTCATCAAGTTTGTGGTTGGCCGAAACAATTTCTTGTTGGGCGCTACTTAACCTATTTTGATGCTGTACGAGCTCATCAAGTAAGTTGTTATAAGTTTTCTGTAATAGCGTTAATTCGTTATTTTCATAAGTCATAGTATGAAGCTTCGATGCTTCAGGGTCGTCAATATCAAAATGATTAATTTGTTCTGTAAGTTCATTTAAGGGATTAGTTAGCAAGGTAGAAAAAGCGAGTGAAAATAAAATAACTAATGCAGCTGTTTTTACCATGGCATTACCTATTAAAAAATAAATGCCTACTTCAATACGATCAAAAATAACCTTGTTACTGGATAAAAGGGTGACATTACCTACTTTCGTTGTTCGTCCAGAAAACTCAAAAATAAGTGGGAATGAATGCCCAAAAAGACCTTCTGAAGGAGAATCTATCGTGAAATATGCGCTTTCATTTGTTGAATCGTTCTTTGGTATATATGACTCTGCACCTGGAATTTCACCTAGTTGTGTGATTATTTGATCGTTTTCATCACTAATAGTAATACCTTTTATCATAGGTATTGCAATTAATCCTTCAGCAGTATCGATAGCTTGATGAGTATTAAGCTCCCACACAGCACGAGTTAAACTTCCACTAAAGGTTTTTTCTAAGGTTAATAACTCGCTATTAATATGACTTTTAGTATTAATGTACTCTGCGCCGATTTGCACGCAGGTAACTATAAAGGTTAGAACAAAGTAAACCGATAAAACTCGAGTCAGTAATTTTCGAGATATGCTAGTAACCTTCATCTGAAACTTCTTTTTTTAAATACCTACTGCTGATTCTAGCTATTTTCCCGAAGGTTAATAGTTTTTTCTGTTATATGACTGATTTTATTTCAATATAAGTGTTTATTTCAATAATCTTAAAATAATAAAAATATCTTAAAATTAATTATTGAATCAAATCCCCCGTTTTTATTGGTGAAAGTACGCTTAATTTCAGAAATGTCGTAAACTTTATAAAAAAGATGCGTATTGTCACAAAAGTGTCATAGATGTTGGGCAGAATATGCATCAAATAATTAGTTAACCCATATAATTCTTACATATAAAGAATTTTTGACATACACAAAGGTATTGACATGAAACTTTCTTACAGCACTATCGCAGCAGCATTATTATCAACGTTATCTGTTTCAGCATTTGCAGGAGATGTCGTTATTTATGGTAAAGCAAACCTAACCGCTCAATCATCAGATGATGGCAAAGGTTCTTTTACTGAAATTAAAAGTAACGCATCAAGAATTGGCTTTAAAGGCGGACAAGATTTAGGTAATGATCTTGAAGTTATTTTTAAAGCTGAGTTTCAAGTAGATCTTGATGGCGATAGCGATAAAGGTGACAGCATTACTGATCGTAATCAATATGTTGGTCTTAAAGGAAACTTCGGTACTGTTTTATTTGGAAAGAATGATACGGTATTAAAGCAATCACAAGGTAAGGTTGATTTATTCAGTGATTTGAATGGTGATATTAAGCAATTATGGGTTGGAGAAAACCGTTTAGCAGATACATTGACATATAAGTCACCTAAAGTTAATGGCCTACAATTAGGTATTACCTATGTTGCTGAAGATGAAGTTGACGGTGAGGATGCTTCTTCAATTGCTTTGTTCTATGGTGATAAAAGTTTAAAAAAATCAAAAGTATTTGCATCAATTGCACTAGATTCAGATATAAAAGGACAATCTAAAGATAAAGCCGTAGCTAAACAATATTACGATACGGTTAGAGCTACAGTTCAAGGTAAATTCTCAGGGGTTACTTTAGGTGCAATTTACCATAGTCAAGAAGGTAAAGACGGTTCTGAAATGGATGGTTTTTTAGTCTCAGCAAAATATGGCTTTGATAAAATAACACTCAAAGCACAATTACAAACAGCTGAGCATGATGGTGGCGATGATCTTTCAGGTATGACATTAGGTGCTGATTACAAATTAGCGAAGAGCACCAAAGTTTTTGCTTACTACACTACATTCGATATGGATAGTGAAAAAGACAAAGACTATTTAGCAGTTGGCATTGAATACAAATTCTAGTTAACGATGTATAAATAGCTGTTAACATATTGTAAGGAAGCGACTTTTTAGTCGCTTTTTTATTGACTTAGCTTTTTGCGAAAAGAAAAATGCAGTAAACTTGATCTGTGTAATATAAATGTCATAAAAAGTTATCACAATGGTCACAAGATAAAACCTCAAACGGATAGCGGGAAGTTTACATGAACAGACAGATTTTGGTTGTAGAAGACGAAGCGCCAATCAGGGAAATGATTACCTTTGTTTTAGAGCAGAATGGCTTTAATGTCATTGAAGCTGAAGATTTCGAACAGGCGAAAGCAAAAATAGTTGAACCTTACCCAGATCTTATTTTACTCGATTGGATGTTACCGGGTGGTACTGGCGTAAAGTTAGCTAAATCGTTAAAACAAAATGAATATACTCGCGCGATTCCTATTATCATGTTGACTGCACGTGCAGATGAAGACGATAAAGTGAAAGGTTTTGATGCTGGAGTCGACGACTATGTTACTAAGCCTTTTTCGCCAAAAGAGCTTATCGCTCGTATTAAAGCTGTTATTCGCCGAGTTTCGCCGACCGCATTAGAAGAAGCAATTGAATTCCATGGTATGAAACTTGACCCTGTCGCTCATCGAGTCTCAATTAACGACCGAGCATTAGAATTAGGGCCAACAGAATTTCGCTTATTGCACTTTTTTATGACGCATACCGAGCGTGTGTATAGTCGAGAGCAATTATTAGATAATGTCTGGGGAACCAATGTTTATGTCGAAGATCGCACCGTTGATGTTCATATTAGACGTTTGCGTAAAGCCATTACCGGCGAAGGACATGAAGATTTTATTCAAACCGTACGTGGTTCGGGTTACAGATTCTCAGGAAAACTCAAAACGAATGTTTAAGTTCTCACAACTTACCAAATTATTACTTCTTAATAAGCTAGCGCTTTTGATTAAGTAAGACGACTCACTATGTATTTTCGTTTATCTGTAAAAAGTATTTTTACGCGTTTGTTGACCATATTGTCGATAAGCGCACTTTTGGGTTTAATAATTGGCCAGCCACTTTTAGTGCTTTGTATCAGCTCACTGGCTTTACTGTGTTGGCATTACCATCATTTACTTAAATTAGTAAAATGGTTATGGCGTAGTAAAACCATTTCACCGCCGCAGTCTGAGGGCGTTTGGGGACGAATTTATGACGGATTATACCGACAAATAAGACAACATCGACATAAACAAAAGCAACTGAACGACAAAATTCGTAAATTTAGAGATGGTGCTGAAGCGCTTCCTGATGCAGCATTGGTATTGTCTGACGAGTTAACTATTTTATGGGGTAATAAAAAAGCTCAGCGTATTCTAGGCATTCGTTGGCCGAGTGATGTTGGGCAGCGCATTGATAATTTAATACGCTTCCCTGAATTTTCAAAATATCTTGAAGTGGGCAATTTTGAACAACCTTGTCATATCATTTCTCCTGTAAATAGTGAAATACAACTTGAGTTAAGGTTAATGGCCTACGGAAGTGATCAAGTACTTTTTCTTGCTCGAGATGTCAGTAAAATTAAACGTCTTGAAGAAATGCGGCGTGACTTTGTTGCTAATGTATCCCATGAACTAAAAACTCCGCTTACCGTGGTACGTGGTTATGTTGAGATGATACTCGCTACGGATCATGCATTAGATCCACACTGGCAAAAAGCCTTTGGTACTATTGAAACGCAAGTTTCTCGTATGGATCGTTTAGTAGAACAATTATTGGTTTTATCACGTGTAGAAAATCATGCCGACGAAGAAGATAAGCAATTAGTTGATATGCCTAAATTGATTGGCGCATTAGTGGAAGATGCCACTTGGCTCAATCAAGACAAGCAGCATGAAATTACCGCTGATATTGACGATAACTTACTTGTGGATGGGATTGAAACTGAACTTAAGAGTGCTTGCTTGAATTTAATTTCCAATGCCATTGCTTACACCTCTGCCCATGGCAAGGTTCATATCTCATGGTTACGAAGCGGCAATAAAGTTAAGTTTTCAGTAAAAGATGATGGACCTGGTATTCGACCTGAGCATGTTAATCGCATTACTGAGCGTTTTTTCCGAGTCGACAAATCACGTTCACGTGACACCGGAGGCTCAGGATTAGGTTTATCAATTGTTAAGCATGTTTTATATCATCATAACGCAGAGTTAGCGATTGAAAGTCAGTGGGGTGAAGGAAGTGAATTTATTATTTACTTTGAAGCGATAAATAGGTCGTAGTGAGCTGTGAGATTTTGTAGGTTAGCATTTATGCCAACCTACAAAGAGCTTTATTCTAATAACTAACCGCAGTTAATTATAAGTCGATATCGACAGCATAAGAAATGATCGCTTTTAATTCTGAACCATCAAGATCATTTTTAGAAAAACCAAATGAAAAGTTGCTTTTACTTAAATGAATCCCATACTCAACGAAAGACTCTCCCGCATAAAAATCATCAGTGCCAGTACCCACATGTAAATTTAAAGCAAGGTCTGACGCGAAAGTTAAATCAATATCAGCACTTATAAAACTATCGTCACCGAAGCTGTAGCCGTCAGCATTGGTCAACGTTGCATATCCCAACGTGAGTACACCATAAGTAATATTTCCAAAAACTTCAGTAAAGTCAGAATCTAAATCACTATCTGGATAAGCGTAATGTGTAAAGCCAACGTCATAGTCAAAGTTACTAAACTTTCCTGTATACCCCCCATAAATATCAAGTTCATACGTCATACCAGAGTCTACGGTGTCACTTGTTGCCCAATCAGCATTTGATGTCCAAGTACCTATATAGAAACCTGATTGTGATACATAATCAATGCCTCCTGATACAGCTGCATCACCATGAGTTTGTTCTAAACCACGCCAGATATAATTATTGGTTGCTGCAACATTAGCCGACAAACCATCTACAGCAAAAGCACTAGGTGAAACTGTAATAGCAGACGTAGCTAAGCCGAGAGAGAATATTGCTAAATAGCTATTTTTCATTATTTTTATCCTTATTATTTATAATTATATGACTTATTTATTCATGAGAAAAAAACCATATAATTGAAATGTTACGCAGTTAAGATACCCTAAATCGAAGGGTTAATTGATTGAGAGTATCAGCAATATTACTGATGTCTTTACTGGATACTGATACTTGCTCGGCACTTGCTGAATTTTCATAAGCAACATCACTAATCGCGGTGACATTCTTACTGATCTCTGTTGAAACACAAGATTGCTCTTCGACAGCTGTAGCTATTAATTCACTCATTTCGCTAATACTGGCAATTTCACAATTCATTGTAGTTACAACTTCGGCAACATCGCGAGTATTATTAATACTTGTTTGACAAACATCGCGACTAACAACCATAGCTTGAACGGCATCGTTAGAAGCTTTTTGTAGTTTTTCAATCATCATTTCAATGTTCTTGGTTGATTCTTGAGTTTTAGAAGCTAAGGTGCGTACTTCGTCTGCAACAACCGCAAAGCCTCGTCCTTGCTCGCCTGCGCGTGCTGCTTCAATGGCTGCATTTAATGCTAATAAGTTGGTTTGTTCGGCGATTCCGCGAATAACTTCTAATACAGAGCCTATTTCATTTGAATCATTTTTTAAGTCTTGGATAATTTTACTTGCTTGATTTATTTCAGCACCTAAATGGTTTAATCCACTAAGACTGTCTGATATTTTCTCATTAGCCACCCCTGATGAGGTGCTAGCATTTTGTGCTGAATGAGCAACGCTTGCCGCATTTTGTGCAACTTCATTAATACTCATAGACATTTCTTCAACGGCAGTTGCAACTTGTTCAATATTAGATTTTTGGTCGAGTAAGCTTGTTGATGACTGTAAGCTTAATGCACTTGTTTCCATAGCAACATTGGTCAAGTTATTGCTGTCATGAATAATCTCACTGATAATAGTGCGCAAATGCGATGTCATTCTCTGCATTGCACCATAAACACTTGAATGGTTATCATGGTCAGTAAAGTCAATCATCAAATCGCCATCGGCAATGGTTTCAGATATTCTTTGCATTTCATTAGGTTCACCACCAAGAGGTTTTAATATCGATTTTGATGTTAGTAGGGCTACAGCAATAATGCCAAGAAGACAAAGTGTAATCACATACGCTATATTCCAGTACATTTGATACATAGGTTTAAATGCTTCAGCAACATCTATTTCGGATAATAATGCCCATTTTATGCCGTTAACATTAATAGCGGTATAGGCCGATAATACTGGGTTACCATTATAATCAGTGATTATTTTCGTACCCGTTTTTCCGGCCACTGCTAACTTCGCAGCTTCCGTATTCACGCCATTATCTTTTACAGTTCCCGCAAAAGAAGCAATAACAGAATGGCCTTTGGGGTCTAAAAATGAATCAGAACGCATGAGTAAGTCACTTCCTACTAAATAGCTTTCTCCGGTATCACCCATGCCTGCTCGCTGTTGCATTAACGCGTTTATTTTATCTAAAGATAACTGCAAAGCGATAACGACAGGTGTTCCATTTTCACTGTAAAAAGGTAAAGCAATAAAACCAGCAGGATCGCCATTACTTGGGGCATAACGGCTAAAGTCAGACATCGCAAATTCGTTACTTTGCGAAACATTTTTGTATAAGGTCCCTAAACCCGAGTGATTATAAGCTCCCGTTAAGAGGTTCGTTTGATAATCAGCTTCTTTAGTGACGGTATAAAAAATATCGCCAGTATTATCGATAATAAAAAAGTCATAATATCCGTAGGTTTTAATAAACTTATCAAAGAAGTCATGTTGATTATCAGCACTTATTTTAAGCGCGTTAATTGAGCTGAAATCAAGAGTCTTTTGGAGTGTTGCTGCTAATATTTCGATATCACCTTTACGTTCTGTAAAATAATCTTCTATTTGAGATTTTTTTATTTCTCTGACCGAAGTGAGTTGGGCAAACGCTTGCTGTTCAAGTGCTGAACTTGAAATGTAGCTAGCAATTATGCCAACAGCGATAGTGGGAATTAGTGCAATAGATAAAAATGTGATCAGTAACTTATGTTTTAAGTTCATAATAATTCCTTTTATAGATAACTTAATCTTCTTAATGGGTATAGGGGAGAATGCGTAAAATAGCTAATGTTAAACCTCTGAAATTTTATTAAATGATAATTATTCACGATTAAGGTATTTATAATAACAATTTATATTATTGATAGAAATATTGCTTGTCACAAAACTGTAACAAAAGTGTATAGAATAGTTTCCTATAGCTAAAGAGAAGTGAGGATAGGGTAAATTGATGTTTGCTTCTTAAATATATCGCGCTGTCATACAAGTGTCATAAAGCTTAAATATAATTGTCACATTAGGTTTATATAGTGTTCACAAATTAATTAGCTCCAACAAAATTAAATATAATTTAGTTGGTAACAAATACTCTTAGTGGAGAATAACATGGGTTTTAAACGTGCTTTAGGCATTATTGGATTAACAAGTTTGGTGAGTTTTTCATCTTTAGCGATTGACAAGGATTTACCTGAATACAAGAAGGTGAGTGGCATTTCAGGAAACCTATCGTCAGTAGGTTCAGACACATTAGCAAACATGATGACATTTTGGGCTGAAGATTTTAAACGTACCTATCCTAACGTGAACATACAAATTCAAGCGGCTGGTTCATCTACTGCTCCACCGGCATTAACAGAGGCAACATCAAACTTAGGCCCGATGAGCCGGAAAATGAAATCACGTGAAATTGAAGCATTTGAAAAGCGTTTTGGTTATAAGCCAACTGCTGTTCGTGTTGCAATTGATGCTTTAGCAGTATTCGTTCATAAAGATAACCCAATTAAGGGATTACGTATTGACCAAGTTGATGCGATTTTTTCTAATAACCGTAAATGTGGTGCTAACAAAGATGCAGACCGTTGGGGTGATTTAGGGTTAACTGGCGATTGGAAAGGTAAAGATATTCAGCTATATGGTCGTAATTCAGTTTCTGGTACTTATGGGTACTTTAAAAAGAAAGCTTTGTGTAAAGGCGACTTCAAAAACAGTGTAAATGAACAACCTGGCTCTGCATCTGTTGTACAGTCTGTTTCGGCTTCATTGAACGGTATCGGTTATTCAGGTATTGGCTATAAAACATCTGGTGTTCGAGCATTAGCGTTATCTAAAAAAGGTGACAATTATGTTGAAGCAAATATGGCGAATGCTGTTTCGAAAAAGTATCCATTATCTCGTTTCCTATATGTTTATGTTAATAAGCACCCAAACAAAGCGTTAGCGCCAATGGATGCAGAATTCTTGAAAATGGTATTGTCGAAATCAGGTCAGAAAATTGTTGAAAAAGATGGTTATATTCCATTACCTAGCTCGGTTGTCCAAAAAGAATTAAAAAAATTAGGTCTTAAATTTTAAGTGTAAATATTTAAAAGCTAGACTAAAAAAGGCCTGACTTATTGTCAGGCCTTTTTATGTTCAGGATGAACGGTATGTCGTGATGCCATGGATGGCAAGGAACGACGAATGTTCAGGATGAACGGTCATGATTTTTGCTCCAGGCAAATCATAAGTACCTACATCCATGTAGGCAATGTCGTGATGCCATGGCAATTCCTAGGCATCCATGCCTTCACAGCATTAGTGCTTCCATGCACGTCGATGGCAGGAACGACGAATGTTCAGGATGAACGGTCATGGCAGCTCTTAGGCATCCATGCCTTCGCGGCATTAGTGCTTCCTGCACTTCATTTTTGCTCCAGGCAAATCATAAGTACCTACATCCATGTAGGCAATGTCGTGATGCCATGGCAGTTCCTAGGCATCCATGCCTTCACAGCATTAGTGCTACCTGCACGTCATTTTTGCTCCAGGCAAATCATAAGTATCTACATCCATATAGGCAATATCGTGATGCAGTGACTGCATGGCCGTTCCTAGGTATTCATACCTCCTCGGCATTAGCACATCCCTGTACGTCGATGTAGGATGTAGAGTAAGCAGGATTAGTTACTAAGATGGCAATGAATGACCAATTCCCTTATGTATCCTGATGGATACAAACCATGGACAAATCGATACTCTAAACAACTCCTGATTATTATAAAGTGTCATCAAGCGAATAATGACTAAAATGATTACATGTAATAAGTTACATGACTTGGAGAATTTTATGAAAAGAGTATCTTTTATAACAGGCTTATTAAGTGCCTTAATAATCAATCAAGCGTATGCTGAAAATAAACAAATAAGCTTTAATGCTACACAGTGGAAAGAATATAGTCCGGCGAATGAACAACAAAATGTTTTGAATCACTCTGTGCTTAATAGTCGTGCTCTAAACGATAAAAAGTTCGAGTTAAATGTCGACTTACTGACGCAAGTATTAGGTAACGAAAAAGAAGTGACTGTAGACTTACCCTTGCCTAATGGGCAGTTTGTTACTTTCACTTTACTTGCCAGTCGTGTAATGAATAAAGGCCTTGCAGAAAAATACCCATCAATAAAAACATTTACAGGTTATCAAGTGGGTAAGCCTGAAAATAAAGGACATTTTGATATTACGCCTCATGGTTTTCATGGCGTTTTTACCTTTGGGAATAATAAAGTTTTCATCGATCCTATTAAACGTAATAATCGATA
>Ga0209396_1004439_pt1 | contig 13628 bp, 18 predicted proteins | sample GOMGulsemesocosm_6_FD_184638 | JGI IMG/M metagenome (GOLD analysis project Ga0209396, IMG submission 184638) | Methane-oxidizing microbial communities from mesocosms in the Gulf of Mexico - GOM8C Gulf of Mexico (SPAdes) (version 2) | ecosystem: Environmental > Aquatic > Marine > Cold seeps...
AATTAGGTGTTATTCAACCGGTGCGGTGTATTCGAAAAAACGCAGTACCGCGACCATCCCGATGAAATTGATCAGTGCATAGACAATGGCGATATCCAGAAACTCAGGACGGCCCATCAAATATCCAGTGACAGCAATAAATAGCACGGTCTTGGTGCCGAACATATTGACCCCTAAAATACGGTCATAAACGGTGGGGGCATAACTTGCTCTTACCAGAGCGATTGCCATTACCACCAAGATGGCGATGCAAATTACGGCGTACATTTCTGTCATTTGTTCTCACCCCATATGCCAGTAATCTTCTTTTCCATGGCCTTTTGCTCAAGTTCATCAATCGAGGATTTTTGCAGTGCATGGACGGTGATTTCATCATCTACCAAGTCTACGCTCAATGTGCCGGGGGTTAGCGTTATCGAGTTGGCATACAGTGCTCTTCGGTGTGGTGGAATATTCTTTGCGCTGATCTTCGCTAAGCTAGGGGATACCTTATCGGGGGAGCCCCAAATGAGTTTTGTAACCTGAAGGCTAGAACGAATAATTTGCCAAATCAGCCAAGGGGTATATTTTACAAGGCGAAGCCCAGTACCAATCTCTTGCTTCTCTTGATCGACATCATCCATGCGTTTCAATACGAAAAGAACAACTAGGACCGATATCGCACCGAAGCCGAGCAATATAGGTTGGATATAGCCTGAAAGTAACAGCCAGAAGGTTGAAAGTAAGATTGCCCATTTAGCGATATGCATTAAGAGAGCCCGTCCTTGTGCTTGATGATAAGCGTGGTTGTCAGATATTTGATCTGCAATACCTTTAGCATAGCTTTTTTAGCGGTAATGAATTGGAATTCCAAACAATATGCAGCGCTGGCGATGATAGATCAATAGAAGTATTTGAGTTTTATTGATAGCATTATCCTATCACTAGTAGGTAATATCCACGAGATTTAGGTTTTATGATGGCGCAGGAAACCCCGACAATTAAACAGCTGGAGTACTTTGTCTGTTTAGCTGAATCCACTGCTTTTCGCCGTGCTGCAGAGCAGCTAAACATCAGTCAGCCGACTTTAACTGCTCAGATTTACAATCTAGAAAAAACTCTGAATCTAACCTTGTTTGAGCGTAGCCGCAGCGGCACAACCCTGACCCCTGCGGGTAGAGATTTACTAGGCAATGCCCGGCGAGTCATCGAAGAAATGAATGGCCTAGTGGATCAAGCGAGCATGATTAATCGAGGGCCTGGGGGGACATTCCGTATCGGGGTATCACCGACGGTTGGACCTTACCTACTACCAAATATATTACCTGGGCTGCATCAAGCCTATTCATCGCTGAAACTTTACGTCAGGGAAAATAATCCAAAAACATTAGAGCTCGACTTGTTGGAGGGGCGGCTGGATCTAGTACTGATGCCTCGTTCTTTTAGTAATACGAGTTTGACGGCTGAGGTGCTGTTTCATGAGCCACTGCAATTTGTGGTTCCAGAGGATCATAAGCTGGCGAAGTTAAAGAAAGTCCAGTCCCGCCATCTGCAGGGACAGAATATTTTGACGTTGGAAGGGCAATACAGCAGCTATCATCAAATGGAGTTACTCTGTAGTGAGTTGGGTGCCAATATCGCCAGAGATTACGAAGGCTCTAGTTTGGATGCCTTGCGCCAGATGGTGATAATGGGAATGGGGCTAACCTTTTTGCCCGCGTTGTACATTTATTCTGAAATACACCAGCCGCAAGGTTTGAATATCACGGAGGTGGATGGGCTGCAATTATCTCGTACCCATGTACTGGCTTGGCGACGGAATTCCCCTAATAGAAATTTTTACACGCAACTAGCAGAGCAAATACGTTCTTTAGCGAAAACGAATTTAAGTGAAGTTAATTTGAGCTTTGATTCGGCTTAATGAGCGTCAGTAGTTTCTTCGCATTGCTGTGTTAAAATCCATAATCCCTTGCCAATACGCCGGCATTACAACCCCATTAAATTACGCGAAATAAATATGAGTAATACTGAAATCAATCTAAAGTCACTTATTGGCGATAATACTCGAGAAGAATTTTTAACGTTACTCAAGTCTCGAACACCTTTTATATCCCATGGTAATACAGAGTCTCTTAAAGATTTAATGAGTCTTCCCTTTCTTAGTTCTGTTGAAAATCTTGCGGCCTGTTGGCGTGATACTGTGGATGTGTTTAACCCAAAGGTTGCCGATGAGATATCAAAGGCTTCAGTCTCTCCTGAAGACGCTCTCAATGAATATCATGATGGCAGCTGCATTCTTTTTAATGACGTCAATAGAATGATTCCTGAGTTTCACATGTGGAATCAGAAAATCAGAAAAGAAATTGGTTTCTCTGAATTGACCTATGTTAGAAACTTAGTCTACGCATCACCAGCGGGTAAAGGAAACGCTCCTCATTTTGATCAGAATTATAATTTTGTTATTCAATTGGAAGGAACAAAAAAATGGTGGCTAGCAGAAAATAAAACCGTTAATAATCCAATGACTCGTCATGTGATCGGGCACCCTGCTGACGATGAGCTAGAAAGTTATACAACTAAAGAATTTCCAGAATCATTCCCCGCAGATTGTACTGAATATGTATTGGAGCCGGGCTCGGTTCTATTTGTTCCACGAGGTGTTTGGCATATGACCGAAGCCGTGACAGATGCTGTTTCGTTTAATTTTACTTTTACACCGCCGACTTGGATTGAAATTGCGACGACCGCCTTAAGAGCAAAACTTTCACATTCTGAGGAGTGGAGGGGGTCGGCAATTATCGATGATAAAGGTTCTGACAACAGTGAATTCAACAAACTTCTAAAGGGTTTAAGTACTGATGTTGAAAATTGGAATGCGGTAGATTTCTTAGAGATTACTGAGCATCAAGAGATATAACGTAACAAAAGTAATAAAATCAATCCACGAAAAGACTGCGGACTAGCTGTATATGAATTTCAATGGAAGTAATGATAGTGTTCTCGCGATTTGTGCTATTGCTATATTGGCATTTTCTTTTGGGTATGGGTTTCTTTCTCCTTACCTTAAGAAGAAAGGGGTATCTGAACATAAGGTATTGTTAATAGTTAAGTCGACGGTTGTGATTATATTGCTGGCTGGAACTTATGCTTATCGAAATATTTCATAGCAGAGTATTCGTTATCGGGGTCATTCCAATACTACATACAATAACATGGTAAGTATTCCTGCCAGGAAGCCTCATTTTTATGAGGCGTCCTGCGTTATTATATTCCAAGACCTCATGAGCCCAAAGAGTTGGTGTTCGCACCTACGCTGCTGGGACGGGTACAGGGAGTAATATTATTTATGAAATTAATTATCGTTTTGGCTTTGTTTGTTTCAAGAACTTAATACCCGTTTTTACAATCTCGATCATACAAAAAATAGATGATTTTACGGCAACTCAACATCACTACTCTGCCAATTTTTCAGGCGGGTGTTGATGCACAAGCTCGAGTGCAGTTAGTTGGGGAAGCAGATAATATAATTTCAGAGTATTCTTTGGTTAATGGTGAGGCCATAAACATTGAAATTCAACGTGACGATGAAGTTCCGTTAATCAGTACCCCAAAATCTTCAAGCTTCAATTACTATTGAAGCTGAATTTGGTCTAGCTGTTGTGCAGGGTGTACAAGCACTTACCAAAGACGAATCATTGGCGGCTAGATTATTACTCGAAAAAGCATAGCTTATTATTATCTAAATCTCTTACATATCCAGAGAAACGAGGCCCTTTTTGAGTGGGCTCGCCTTCATTGCTGCCTCCTAATTCAATCGCCTTTTTATGCAGCCGTTTTACTTCTTCGATAGAGCCAACAGCAAAGCCAATCATTGTGCCATTACCATTCGTGGCGGGTTCCTCATCAAAGGGTATGGCGATGGCAAAGGCAAAATCTTCACACTGCCAGAAGGTCATTCTTTCGGTTGCCGCAATTTGGTTAAGTTCTGTTTGTTCGAAAAGTGAATCGTAGAATTTAACCGCAGCTTCCATGTTGTTTGTTCCAAGAACGGTATAGCTCATTTTCATAATGTCATGTCTCTTACTCTGTGCACTTAGTATATCTATGCCAATATTCGCCAGCAATACCGGTAACTGTATAGCGGGTATACATAAATGCATTCGTTCATGCATGCATTCATTACTCACTCAGTTCATCGGCTAAATAATCAAATACAATACGGAATCTGCGGCTGGTTTTTAATTCTCTGTGGGCAACCAGCCAAGTCTCTGTCTCAAAGGCCGGTAGTGTGGGCAATACTCTTTCAACTAAAGGTTCTGCATCACCGATATCGGCTGTCATGAAGCCAATGCCAATTCCCTGTTTTACCATCTCCCACTGTACTAGGTGGTTGGCAACAATGACGGGGAAGTTGGTTGAACTTAGCTGAAAACCAAATTTATTAAGATACGAAATTATACGGTTGGAACGATCAACTCCAAGAAAAACGGCGTCATTTAAATCTTGTGGAGACTGTCGCTGCTTAAGGGTTTGTAGATAGCTTTTAGAGGCGTATAGATGGCCGAAGGTATCTTGAACACGCTTTGCGATCAGTTCCTGTTGTGTTGGTCGGTAGTTGCGAATGGCAATATCAGCCTCACGGCGCGATAAATCGCTGGTATCGCTTGAAGCAATTATTTCTATTTCAATCTTTGGCCATTCGTTACGTATTTTTTCTATTATTTTCGGCAGCGTATAGGCCGCAATCATTTCTGTTGCACTGATACAAATACTGCCTTCAACGGTCTCAGCATGACCCGACGCTAAGCGTGACAAGTTGGTTGCCGCGTCTCCCATCGCTTGTACTTGTGCCATTAAATCAATGCCACTTTGGGTGAGTACTAGCCCTGAGTTTGTTCTTTCAAACAATGAAACCCCGAGTTCTGCTTCTAACGCAGCGACTTGTCGCCCGACCGTGGGTTGCGTCATATCCAGTGCTCGGGCCGCTGCAGATAGTGAGCCCTCTTCTGCGGTCACAAGAAATGCCCGTGCTTGATTCCAATCGAATTTTATAGCGCGTCTATCCATGGCGTATGTGTACCCTATGTGTGATTTTGAGTGTCGTTTCACTACTTCTACAACGATATTATCAGCGACAGCGTAAATATACGATTACCAGCAGATATAGATGTTCTGGATGCCTTCAGCAGTAAAGCTTAGTTCCTCAAAGAGAGGCAAGTTGTATAGCGCGTAGCCGTTGAGGTTAATACCACCTTGATCCTAATAAGAGTTAACCGACCGGAGGGCTAAATTTGATATCAAATTGACAAAATCGAACGTTGAATATACTGTCTCTGCTATCAATAACAGGGATGGTAGTATGATTTCAAAGAAGAATTTTCTTCGACCGCCTTCCCGTTTATAAGGGGTTATGCGTTTTTGAAAGGTCGTATGCCTAATGTGATTTTAAAAGGATTTATTATTGTTCCGGCAGAGGATTTAGCTGCTGTAGAAGAAGAATTGATTAATCATAAAAAGCTCACACTTAATGAATCAGGATGTTTAGTATTTGAAGTGACTCAAAGTGAAAGTATTCCTAACCGTTTTGATGTGTATGAAAAATTTGTAAATAAAGTAGCATTCGAGTCTCACCAGAAAAGAGTCAAGAATTCTTACTGGGGTGAGGTGACGGTAAACGTCGAAAGACACTATGAAATTTTTGAGTAATCGCATAGCAAGGGCAAGTACCGACTCCGTAAAAGTGTCACTTTTCACTCTACTGTATTGCCAGCGTTAGGCGTTAAAACATCAATCGAGCGAGTTTAGTTAATTGAACAATGTATTAGGAACAAAGGGTTACGAGGATGTAGTAGAAGCTTTTGCTGAAGCGAGCTTTAAGCTGGATTTCGAAGAGATTAATGCCGATTTTCTTCGATTCTTACCAAAAGTTTCTGCTCGAGTTCTAGATGTGGGTTCAGGCATTGGCCAAAACTCTGCTGCATTGGCTAATCGGGGTTATTCCGTAGTTTCAGTAGAGCCCCTTAATGACTTCCTTAAAATAGCAAAGTCTTTATATAACAATCTTAACATTACTTGGATTAAGGATAGTTTACCCGATCTTGAAAAAGTTACTGTTTGTGACGGCTTATTTGATTTCATATTGATGGACGGCGTTTGGCATCATCTCGATATAATAGAGAGAAGAAAATGTATTCAGAGGCTGTCAGGTATAGTTAGTACAGGAGGCATCTGTGCAATTTCACTTAGGAACGGTCCCGCTGGAGCGGGAAAGCATATATTCCCAACGAGTAATGATGAGCTAATAGATTATGCAAAAGAATTTGGCTTTCAAGTTATTTCGTGTCTTGAGAATCAGCCAAGTAAAATGCAAAATAAACCAAATGTTATTTGGTCAAGAGTAGCATTGAAGAAGTTATAACGTAATTGTGAGAGCGCCTAACGAGGCAATGCAGTCGACTCGGAATGGAATCTTGAGGGTATATTAACTCCGGAAGGAAAATCATTTTTCCAATCTAAAGAAGAGTTTTTAATTTCTGTATTTGTAGTTGTTCTTAAATTTAAAAGTGGTTCTAGCGAAATTTCTGATATAAAAGTAAGTAAACTAAATATAATGGGTATGCATCCATTATACATTTACCTCAAGAAAATCTATATGGTGGTATCGGAATAATTAATACTCTACTAGAAACACAGAAAATATTGCAACTGATCAATGCTAATTATTCATTAGGAAAGATTCTGAGCTGTAGTTTGATTAGACGAGGATTTAATGATCACTACCTAATTGTATCGGTAAGTGCAAAGTACATTCTTCGAATTTATTTAAATCATAAGTACTATATTAAGTCCTCTGATGCATTTCAATTCGAGTTAGATTTGCTTGAGCATTTAAACAACGAAGGTGTACCTGTTGCCAATGCTCTTCGTATCAATAATGGTGAGCTACTCGGCTGCGTATCGACTGAATGTGGTGATAGAGCATTTGCACTATTTCCTTTTGCACTCGGTAATGAACTTAAGAGGGACTCAATCACCATAGAGCAAAGTTTTCAGCTTGGAAAAACAATGGCAGAAATACACCTTTCTGCAAATCGCTTCTCCTCGAAGTACAAGCGCTATCACCTGGATCTAAAATATTTAGTCGATGAACCCCTAAGGCTGATATCCGAACAGATTAACGGAAAAGATTCAGAATTTACTAGCGACCAAGATAAAGAGGAACTCCAAAAAATTGTAACTTCATTGGGGCCCATTGAAAGCCTAGTGGATGCGGTCAAAAATATAGGCCTAAGTCAGGACGAATTTGGAATTATTCACGGGGATTTGCATACCGGCAACGTCCACTTTCAAGATGATAAATTAATAGTATTTGATTTTGATCATTCCGCCTACGGGTGGCGAGCATATGACATATCCATATCTTTATTTCTACCTAACGCACAACGAGACTCAATGCTTAGAGGTTATGAATCTCTGCGCCCTTTAAGCGAGGAGGAGCGAAAGTGTTTACCGGTTTTTTCCAAATTAAGACGCTTATGGGATATTGGAGATATGCTGGCAACTGAATCGATAAGAGAAAAACCACTAGAAGAAACTTAAACTTTAAGGGATTTTCTTTTACTTCAGCTACCTCAAAATCGTTTAACGAAACAAGCACCCAAACGGTTGATACGATATCAAATTGACAAAAGCGAGCGTTGAATATACTGTCTCTGCTATCAATAACAGGGATAGTCGTATGATTTCAAAGAAAATTTCTCTTCGTTCGTCTTTCCCGTTTATAAGGGGGTATGCGGCATCAGTTCGTATAGCACTCTGTTAGGCACCATAAGGACAAATGATGTACATCTGGAAGATTGAACCACTAATTGACGAACTTAAACTTGGCGAGGTGAGCCAGAAGGATCAGTTTAAATATGCCTTGGCTTTCTCATTACTAACTGCAATCGCTTCAGACCCTTTGCTTACCGTAGGGATCGAATACACATCAATGGATAGTATTTCCTCGGTTATAATGCTGATCGTGACAATAGTCGGGTTATGGTTTTGTTACAGAGTGAACGAAAATGCCGACAACAAAGACTTCATCCTGCGGTTTTTCACTTTGGGGTTGCCTATATCGATTAGATTTATAGCCATTTTCACCCCAATCACCGTTGTCGCTGTCGGTTTAGAGACATTCCTTGATCCGAACTATGATTTAGATGCAGAGAATTCTGTTACTACTATCTATCAGGTTGGTCTATATTTAGTAGCCGAAATAGCTTTCTATATTTATTTTGCTTCAAAGCTTAGACACTTTGCTATCCCCCAAAATGCTTAACTAGACGGCCATCGAGTGCCAGCAAACTGCCCGTTACCTGAGCGTTATACTTTTATGGAGAATAATAAATGGAACAAATTTCCAATGAAATACCAAGTTCTGAATTAGGTGAGAGTAAAGAAAATCCGATAACTCCTCCAGTTAATAAACCTTGGGGAATTTATTTGGTAGCAGTCTGGTGTTTTTTTGGTATCGGAGGTTTTACCAATCCCCTCTTTAAATCTTTAATCTCAAGTGCTCAAGACTCACCTCAACTTGTTCCTGTAATTGGACTACTTTATATCGGTGGGCTTTTAGGGTTGATTGTAGGCACTTTGAAACTGAATCGATTTTGGTTAGTTTTATGTGCACTCTTAATGGGGCTGATTGGTGTTTTTCAATTACTATCCATCGTAACATTTGTTTTAGTCGGGCAAGTTACCATTCCAATGTTAGTTATAAAATTATTTTATGCAGTCCCTTCGTGCGCATGTGCTTGGTACTGTGCTAGACCATCATTTTTAAATATGGCATCTAACTATACGGTTTATAAGAAGCAAGTAGCGATGCAAAAGCATGTACAGAAACAGTTAATGCGTGGCAATGTATAACAAAAGCATGTTGTATAATCCACTGCGTGGTTTGGACGGTTATCCGCTCATATCTCGCTAAAAGTCGTCGGAAATTCTGGCGTTAAGCCTCATCTAAACTGGAGAGTTATGTTATTTATTTTTATAGCTTCAACTATTGTTCTTGTTGGTTTATTTATATATTCCAGACTTTTACGAGGACGAATGGAGCATAGCCTAACTATAAACCATAGAGGCTTTCTGAAATCATTGAAAATTGACGGAGCTCATAAGTTAAATAACTCATGGGAGTATGGTGAAGGCCAAGAGGCTATTTTCTCAATTGAAATAGACGGAGAGCGGAAACGGTATGACTCACTCTTTACTGATACAAAAACGATAGCGTCACTAAATGATAATGAGCTTGCAGAAACATCTGGAAAGTTAATAATATTAAGACGTATATTTTATATGTGTTGTCCTGTTTATATTCTTATTTTTATAGCAGAGATCGCCACTTAATAAACACAGTAACGGACTAATTTACGCTGCACTTCAGGACCGCCTTATTGGCAAGTATCTTTCTGGTAATGAAAATATCAGTATTATAGATATTTTTAGATCTTTTTAGGTAATCTGAGCTTTGAACATCTCTATGAGTGCATCTTTGTTTTTATTATAGCTGTTCATAAATTCTGCAGGTGTGTTTGTGAGGGAGTCATACTGCGCACTCCAGGCTGTCATCTCTACCATCGCGGGCAATAACGCCTGGCCTTTCTCTGTCAATGAATAGATAAATTTTGAGGCATTGTCAGGATCGGTTGATTTAGTAATAACCCCATTGTCATCTAGCTTTTGCAGTCTATCGGCTAAGATGTTGGTTGATATTTTTTCATCCGACGCTAAAAAATCACTGTAATGGCGCTTCCCTTTAAACATCAGGTCACGTATCACCAGCAGCGTCCATTTGTCTCCAAATGTTTCTAGGGCAAAGTTAATCGGGCAGTTTGATCGTAAGTCTTTTGAATTTTTTGTCATAGGGTCATTTAATCAATAGCACTTGTGTTTTGCAAGTAGCTTGTTTAAGGTACTTGTGAAATGCAAGTGAATGCATTGCCGATCAATGGAGGCTAATAGATGAAGAAAGCTATGAATAAAATGCGCTTACCCATGGGCTTAGTGGCGGTATTAATGTTGGTATTAGCGTTGGCGCTGGTAATTGGTTATCACGGGGGTGAGCGACTTTCGGGCGAAGAGATTGAACATTATCTTTCTATTATTGAGGGGCAAGATCAAAAACCGGGCGGACGACATGATTTAACGGCGCTTCGAGATTTTTTAGAAAAGGATGATGGTCAGCCTTTCTATACGGTTAACTTGTATCGTTTTCATGCTGAAGCGCAGTATCTGCCTGGTTCGGACTATTTTAATGGCTCTATTGGCTCTATTGGCTCTAATGGTTCTAATGGGTCGGTTGGAGGCACGGGTAAAGAAGCATTTGAGCGCTTCAGTAAGATCATGATCAAACTGTTAGCCCGTCATTCTTCTCATCCGATATTTGCCAGTGATTGGGTGCATGATGAATCCAGTAACTGGGAAAAACTCGTCATCGTAAGGTATAGCAGCCGCCGAGATATCGCTGAACTTTTTTCCAGTAATGAGTTTGCCGATGTCAGTGAGCATAAGTGGGCAGCGCTAGCCGCTAATGAAAGAATGCTGGTGCAGGGACTTCATATTCCCAGCTTTTATGTTATTGCCTTGATCATATTTTTACTTGTTTGGCTGGTCTTATCGGGTGGCTATTTTATCTTTAGAAATGTGGCGCATCAGAAAAATCAATAGGGCTATTAACTCGCAGAATCCGTGTGATTATTGTGAACCGAATGGCGGTATATAAAACCTAGAAAGAAAGGCTCTTTCTAGGTTTTATCACATTGTTAGTTTAGTTCTCCTGCTTGGCATTCTGTCCACTTGCTCATGAAGTCGCTAGCACCTACCCAAGTTTCATAAACGAAAGAAATTTCAGGGATTTCTTTAATGTTAAAGGATAAATGAAACCCTTCGTATTTATCATCGGTACGTAAGCATGGCACTGCTGGGAAAACAGTTTGGAAGTCTAAGGCCTCACCTTGTGTAATAACTTGCCCTTCAATCAATCCTTCAAAGTGCGGTGTTAGATCGGTAAGGCCGCCATTAATGTGGCTGACGTTTACATTTTCAATAGTGTAGTTTGCATCCATTGCACTCAATGACCAGCTTATTGATGTTTCGCTTTCAATCGGTCGGCTGGTAGGTGAAAAAACATAGCCGTAGGTTGGAATGTTTTCATAGGGCACTGGCTGCCATAAGCTTTCATTACGAGAGTTGATGCTGCGCAGACGTAAGCCTTTTGCTTCTGCGATCGGATCAACGGTTACGACAAAGTCGTAGTTTGGGGCATCGTCGATTAGGTCGGTAGCGTAGTAGCGGAAGGTATAGGTTCCGGGTTTTGAGAATACTTGGCCACGACTATCTGGGCAATCTTCGTCACTTGGGTAGCTGGTGAATTCTCCACCTTCGGGCGCGCTAATTAGTTCTTCATGGTAATGAACTTCGTCACTGTCGACGTCAACTAAAACAGGTCGGTGTAATAAACTCATGCAGGGTAATATTTGGTAATAGTTTTCTCCTGGAGAGAGACGACCCCAGTTTCGAGCCCAAACAACAGAACGAATTTCGGGTGGCGTATTGCTTACTTTTGCAATGCCAGTATCTTCGGCATACGATTTCGCATACAGGCCACGGTCGTCGCTTACCATTAAACGTGCGGTATAAGACCCAGGTACATCGGTTATCACTTTGGCACGACGAAGTTCTTGGCTTTCAGGTTCAATCACGGCTTCGATAACGGCTTTGCTGCCATCAGGTTTGTCGGTTAGTTCCCAGTGGAATGTCATTGGGTCAGCATTAGGATCTTTACTGGAGGCATCAAACACTAATGCATTGCCGATTAATACCGATTTGGATTGTGCATCGACACCCCGAGTCGAAGGTTGGCCGTTTACATTACCGACTTTAGCTTCCATGGTTGCTTCTTTAATAATTTCGTTTGTGCCATCAGATATTGTCATTTGCACACGGTAGGTTCCGGCAACATCCAGTTTGTTAATTTTTTTACCCAATGGTTTCCAAGAACCAATTTTGACAAGTTCTGCGCTGCTGCCTGCTGGTTTTTCGATAAGCGTAGCGTTAATAATTTGCAGGGCGTCACCTTCAGGGTCATAGCCTGTGAAGTTGAATTCTGCGCGTAAACCAACTTCTTGCTCGCCGATGCTATAAGACGGGTAATAACCTGTCGCAACAATTTCGCCAATGGGTGCTGAATTCGTTTCAGCGTTTGCTGCTGGTGTGACGGTGACGGTTATTTCTTTTTCTTCGCTTTTACGAGCGCCATCAAAAACAAAAAACTTCACGTTGTAGTTGCCTGCTGCTACGGGTGTGAAGCGTGCAATGGCGGTTGTCGCGTCCGTTAAATCGGGAACAGGAACACCCTTAGGTTCAACAGGACTGGAAGACCATTTCCAGCGATACTGAAGTGCATTTCCTTCTGGGTCATGGCTGGCACTGCCATCTAAAAGAACGTCTTGTCCGATTTCTATTGTAATGTCTTCAGCTTTTGCCATGGGCGCAAGATCGCCTTCAGATACTGTCACAATAATGATGGTTGGTTGGCTTTTAACTCCAGCATAAGAAACGGTTAGTTGCAGTTTATATTCACCAATAATATCTAGGTGCAAGGTCGCTTGGCTGCGTTCATTGTTGGTTATGTAGCCGGTGCTATTTAATGGCTTCTCGACAATGCTCCATTGATAATCGAGCTCACCTGTTTCTCCTGTCGGTGGCTGGCTCGTTCTAGCATCTAACCCTAAGCTGTCGATGCCTAAGCTGACATTATAGGTCGTTTCAGTGATGGCGACGGGGACAGGACTTGTGGCGATAAACGTAATTCGCGCCGCATCACTGCTTAGGGTTCCGTCATTCACAATCAGGCTAACAATATATTCCCCAGGTAGGTCTGCGGTAAATTCCGTGTCGGTATTTTCTGTTTCGTTTAAATCTGCAGTACTTAATGTTGGGCGAGCGATCAGTTCCCAACGATAAGTTAACTTGGCATCTCTAGGGCTAGAACTGTCAGCTGCATTGAGTTGTACCGTTACCGCTCCATCTTTAAGCGAGAAGGTGGTATTGGTCGCGGCTTGTGTGGTGATTGCAGCGATTGGTTTTGCCGGTGACTTATTGGAACTTCCACCTCCGCAAGCGCTTAGTATGAGCGTGATCCCTATGAGGGTTAAAAAGCCTAGTATTCGTTTCATGTGAAACTCCATCGTGGTATTGAGTATTAAATTTCTAAGGTAAAGCTGAGTCGTGCAGTTCGGCCGGGAGCAGGCACGAGTCCTAAGCTCAGTGCATCGAGGTAATAACGGTCAGTAACATTGTCGATAGTGAAATCTACCGATGCGGTTTCGTTTATTTTATATTTTGAGTAAATGTCTAGCAGGCGATAACCACGCCAAAGAACAGGTTTGTTAAATCCTGTGGGTGCGTTGTATTGAGGAATAGAGTTTCGCTTACCCATAAAGGTTGCGCGAACTCCCAGCTCTAAACTTTGTTGAAATAGGCGCAAACCAAAGTGAGCATTAGCATGCCAATCAGGCGGAATCATATTGTTGATATAGCTTTGAGGCAGGCCCCAGTCACTGCAGTAATAACGAACGTTACTGCCAACGTTGCAGACTTCT
>Ga0209396_1004441_pt1 | contig 13627 bp, 11 predicted proteins | sample GOMGulsemesocosm_6_FD_184638 | JGI IMG/M metagenome (GOLD analysis project Ga0209396, IMG submission 184638) | Methane-oxidizing microbial communities from mesocosms in the Gulf of Mexico - GOM8C Gulf of Mexico (SPAdes) (version 2) | ecosystem: Environmental > Aquatic > Marine > Cold seeps...
TGCGCTCGGTGGGGTAGCTCTTCCAGGAGTTGGCAACGCTCACCTCTTTGGGTAAACCCTTAAAACCGCTCGCCAGTACCAGCTCGCGCACCCGACTCGACCAGCTGGTCCAGTCCCGAACCTTCATCAGGGTTTCCATCAAATCATTTTGATCGACCTTCTCCGCCGCCGAAGGCGCCTCTTGAGTGATGTTTTGTATGTCCCTCACCCCCAGACCTGAAAACGGCACGTAATAGATTTCAAAGTTGCGGTTGTTATCGGCAAAGCTTTCGGCGCTGTCGAGCACCTCTTGCAGCGGCAAGATATCGACCTCGCGTTTGAGGCGATACTCCGCCATGTTTTGCATGCGCACTTCGGTCACCACCCCCAGCGCGCCGAGGTTGACCCTTGCGGCCTCAAACACGTCGCGGTTGTGGTCGCGGTCGCAATTGAGCAGCTCGCCACTGGCCGTGACCAGTTGCAGCCCCTCGACAAAATCCGGCAGGCAACCCAGGCTCGCGCCTGTGCCATGGGTGGCGGTACCCAGCGCGCCCGCCAGGGTCTGCTCATCAATATCGGGCATATTGATCATCGCCTGACCCAGCTGAGCCAGTGGGCCGCCAATATCCCCCAGCCGAGTCCCGCCGCGGATAACCGCCTGCATGCGCTCGGCGTCGTGGGACACCACACCGGACATGCGGCTTAAAGAGACGATGGTGTCATCGGTTGGCACCAGCGGTGTAAAGGAGTGCCCCGCCCCCACTGGGCGCACACAACCGGTTGCCGAGCTGATCAACTCTTGTAGCTCGGCAATCGTGCCAGGCGCCTTGCGTGCGTCTGGGTAGCAGGTCTGTGAGCCAGACCAGTTGCGCCAGGGTATTTTCCCACGTGCTGCACCCAGACCTACATCTGCACCTGCTCCGCTTGACGAGAGCTCGGCGCTGGCTGCCAGACTAATAGTCGGGGCGGCGACAACGCCTACTGCACTCGCCACCATGCTGCCTAATAAATTTCGACGATTCATCATCTCGAAAGAAATCCTCTATAAACGATCACTATTGGCTCAACCCCTGCGCGGCTATAACCGCAGCTCGATCAAGCTTTTTGTATTATTTCGCTTGCGCCATAAAGGCGATCAGCGACTCAAACTGCTCGGCATCACAATCCATGCAGAGACCAAACGGCGGCATACCGCCGAAACCGTTAATGACACTGTCTAGCAGGGTGTCCATGCCCTTGGCCATGCGCGGTTGCCAGCTCTGATGATCGCCGGTCAGTGGTGCCACGCTGGCCGGCGCCGCGTGACAAGAGACGCAACTGCGGCTGTAAATTTCAGCCAGTGCCGGGTCGGCGGGCAGTAAGGTCTGCGCCCGCAGCAATAACGCGGCGCTGTCTGGTTGTTCTTGCTCTAGCCCGCAGGCAGACAAAAAAACAGCCAATGCAGCTAGGCATAGACTGTTTTTTATTGATTGGATCTTCACGGTTTTTCTACCTCGGGTAGGGTTCAGTCGCCGCAACAAGCCCCCCGCGTCACGGGGGGCTAGTCCAGCACGGGGAATTAAAAGCTGTAGCCCACTTCCATGCCGTAGAGACGCGGGGCTGCACGGGCTGCACTGGGTGAGCCGGTTGCCGTTGAAAAGCCGCCCAACTTATAGAGGTACTCTTCATCGGTCAGGTTCTTGCCGTAGAGCGCCGCGCGCCAGTGGCCATCGGCGGTGCGGAAGGTCACCCGAGCGGTCACATCCCTGTAGCCGTCGGTCAACTGATTTTCAGCGGCGGCTACCAGCGCCAGTGCTGAGGCGCTGCCCGATCCCACCGGTTCGTTGATCCGCGAGCCTGTGTAGCTGTAGTCCATACGCAACACCAGCTCGCCCAAATCCTCAAGCTCAACGGTATAACCCGCCCCTAGGGTATAAGCATTTTTCGCCATGGAGGATTGCGGCTGCCCCACAAGGCTGTCGCTTGCGGTTTCCGCGCCCAACAGTGGGTAGTCGGTGATTTCACTGTCCAGGTAGTTGTAGGTCGCGCTCAAGACCAACGCTTGTGTCGCCATCCAGCTCACATCCACTTCCGCACCCAACGCTTTTGAGTCGATACTGCGGACTTCAAGGTTCGACAAACCGTTGCTCGAAGTCACCAGCGAGACTTCCTGCAGGCCGTCGTATTCATAGCTAAACACCGAGCCATTCAGGCGCAGGCGACCATCCAGCCAGCTGGATTTCAGGCCCAGCTCCAGATTGCTCACCTCCTCTGGCTCAAAGGGGTCGCTGATGTTGGTTGAGTTAAAGCCCCCCGCTTTGTAACCGGTGGCATAACTCAGGTAGAGCATCGCGTCTTCCGTCACGCTGTAATCAAGCACCGCGCGAAAGCTGGTGTTCGACCAGCTTTCAGAGCGAGCCAGCGCTGGCTCCACCGTGTCAAACAGCGCCTGCACGCTGGGTACATGTACGCCCAACAGCCTTTGTGAATCGACAAAACCTAAGCTGCTGCCCGGGGAGAGCAGTGCGTAGTCTTTTTTATCCTGGGTGTAGCGCACCCCAAAGGTGACATCCAATTTGTGATTCAGCGCATAGCTCATGTCGCCATAGATGGCCGAGCTGTAACTTTTCAGCTCGCCCTGAGCCTGTTCCTGGTACATGCTGCCCAGCAGTGCCTGACCGCCAGCGGCGGGTGTGCCCCAGTCGAAAAAATCGTCCGGAATGCCGTCATTATTCAGGTCCTGAGACGTCGCGATATCCAGACCAAAACCCGCCGGCGCGGTGTCGGCCGTATAGGTGGTCGGCATCCCGACAAACGCATTCCACGCGTCCAATCCACCCAACACTTCAGGGTTAGCAAACATCGCTCGGTCGACTAGGTCTGCGGAGAACTCTGCCCCGGTTGTCTGCTTGCCATGCTCGCGGGAGTACATAGCGCCCAAGGTCCAACGCAGGTCGCTGTCGTCATTAGAGACCAGGCGAAATTCCTGACTGAAGAAGTTGTTTTCCTCTTGGTTAATGGAATCAAAGTAGAGGCCAAAAATAGCCGTGCCGTCTTCGTCCTGAGCGTTGTAGCTTTCAAAGCGCTTGGCCGAGGTGATGGAGGTGAACAGAGTTGAACCCAAATCTGAGTCGACGGTTATTGATCCGCCCCAAAGTTCCAGCGACTCGCTGTTGCGGCCGTCCAAGCTCAGGTCGCCATAGATATCATCGCCATTGACCAGGCCATACTTGCGCACCGAATCCTGATCGACGTCGGCGTATTCACCCTGGAATAAAACGCTGGTCGTGTCACTGGCATCCCAAAGCAAGCTGACGCGGGCGCCGCCATTATTTTCATTGCCGACGGCTTCACCCGTGTGGCGATTGGTGTAGAAACCATCACGTTCATTGGTCATGGCGTTCACCCGCAGGAACAAACTGTCGCTCAAAGGCTGATTCACCATAGCCTCGAGCTTCTGCTTGCCGTAGTTGCCCAGAGTGCTGGTGATATTGGCTTCAAAATCTTCACCGGGTTTTTTGGTGATGATGTGAATAGCGCCGGCCGCACTGTTCTTGCCAAACAGCGTACCTTGCGGCCCCTTCAAAACTTCAACCCGCTCCACGTCTTGGAAGGCGGTTAGGGATGCGCCGGAGCGCCCCGAGTAAACCCCATCCACATACACGGCGACAGCTGGGTCCGCGCCTATGCCAAAGTCATTGGTGACAATGCCGCGAATATTAAACTCTGGCTGGGTGGTCTGGTAAACGCGGGTTTCCAGACCTGGGGTATAGAGCCCTATATCACTGATGTCCTGGGCTCCGACATTCTCGATAAAACCCGCCGACAGGGCGCTGATCGCAATCGGTACGTCCTGAATACTCTCCGCGCGTTTCTGCGCCGTGACGATCACCTCTTCGAGCACCAGGGCCGCCTGAGCCATGGGCGCCGCGCAACAAAGGCTGGCAATGGCGATTGGTAAAAGCCTGCGAGCGGGTTTAGAACGTGATTTTTTCTGCTTATTTATCAAGTACATAAGGGAAATCCTCATCCATTATTTCTATTTTTTATTTTTGTTGGTGGGGTTCGACCTATGTATACTCGAACGCGAGCTAGCCATCACCGACAGTTAGAATAGAAAGTTTCACGCTTCTTCAAAACCACACAACAGGCCAGAGCACGACAAATTCGGTCAATGTATTGATGCAAGAGAAAAGAAACGATGGGCACACAGATGAGCAACCCAGCAGCGCCATCACCACCCCCGTTCGGGCGACAGGATCCGGTCATTCCGACCTATGTTTTCCACCTGCTCAATACTCTGCTGCAGGAGCAGGGGCTTGATACCGAACAGCTCACCGCCGATACCGGTATCCAAGCCGGGGAGCTGATCGAGGACGGCACGTTTGTATCCTTTGATCAGGGCATCAAATTCATCGCTAACGCCCTGCGACTCTGCGATGACTCGGCCCTGGGGCTCAGCGTTGGCAGCCGTGAGAGCATCAGTGATATGGGTGTGCTCGGTTACGCCATTGTCAGCAGTAAAAACCTCCGCGAAGTGCTGCAACTCACCCGCCGCTATGTTCAGACCAGCACCAACCTGACCAAGTTCGACATCCGTTTTCATCAAGCAGAGTGCCATCTGCAAATAACCCCCACCCACCCGGTTGACGCCGGCCTGTACCGCTATCTGGTGGACGAGGACCTGGCGGTGATGGTGAAGCTGGTGCGCGATTATTTCCACCCTGAATACACCCCCCTTGCCGTGCATTTCTCCTACCCAGCACCGCCACAACAACAGCGCTATCACGATTTTTTCCGCTGCCCCGTGCACTTTGATGCCGAGGTCAGTCAAATCATTTTTGAACAGAAAGGCCTCGACCTCCCCAACCCGCAATACAATCCAGTAAGCAAAAATCTGGCGTTAAAAATGTGCGAACAAATGCTCGCCCAGCAAAACGCTCAGCGCGGATTGGTGGGGCGGGTACAGTCGGTTATTTTAAGTCAGCCGGGCAACTTCCCCTCAACACAAGTGGTGGCCGAGCGCTTGAACATGAGCGAGCGCAGCTTGCGCCGACGACTAAAAGAATTGGACACCTCCTATCAGGAGATTTTCAATCTGGTGCGCCGAGACATCGCCCTGCGCTATCTGAAAGACACTAAGTTGGAGCTGGAAGACATTGCGCAGCTGGTTGGTTTCAGCGACAGCTCCAGTTTTTACCGGTCGTTTAAACGCTGGACCAATAAAGCCCCGTCCGAGTTTCGCCCTTAACCCCCGCCCGCGATCATTGTGAGCAGCGCCGGGGGTAACCCAGCCGTAGGTGACAGATCTTCGGTTGAAAATGAAAAAAGAGCGGCATAACACAGCCAATAGTGAGACAGCATGCAAGCACCATTTATAGGATTAAAGACGGTGGTTCCCAAAGACTGGATAGATGTGAACGGCCATATGAATGCCACCCACTATGGTCTGGCCGTGTATGAGGCGCACGTAACATTTACAGAGGAAATCGGCCTGGGTGAGGCCTACGTTAAAGAGAATGAATGTGGCAAAGCGGTACTGGAAAGCCACATGATATATGAGCGGGAAGTCTCAGAGGGTGACGAACTGGAGATAAGGTCATGGCTGCTGGCGGTCGACGCCAAGCGCATGCACTTTTTTCATGAGGTCTACAACCTGTCAAAAAACTTTCGGGCTGCCGCCTCGGAGCAGGTGGACATACACATTGACCTCAAACAACGACAATCATCCGAACTGCCACAAGCCCTACTATTACAACTGCAAGAGCGGGTCGTTGCAAATCTAGCGCGACCGCGACCTGAGAAGGTGGGTAGCCGCATACGCCCTCCGCAAAACAAATGGCTGGCAAATAATGCCTAGTCAGGCGCCGCTCCGAGAAACCCGATCGCTTTGCCACTGACACACCAGCCAAACCTGCGCAGAAAAAAAGCTGCGGCTCCGAGCAAGGGGACCGCGGCTTTTTATTTTCCCGAGCCAGCACTGATAAATGACGCCAGCCTAACCAAGCGCCATGTTGGCCACAAACTTCGTCGCTCTTTTTTAGCAAAGCACATGGCAAGTACGCTGCTTTTTACGAGTCGGCTGGTTTAAAGCGAATTCGAAACACCAAAGCCTCGCCCGCGGGGCCATTGATCAGTTGCTCTGCCTCCTGACTCCACCGCTGCAGTGTCAGCGTTTTGCCAGCGTAGGTTTGCGTTGGCGTGTCTGCTGCCGCCTTAAGCGCCAGTAGCGGCTCTTGCTTGAGCGGCCCGTCATCTGATGTATCGGTGATGATCAACGCATAGTCGGTATCCGCCGTCAGACTGACAACCTTCTCCTGGGCGTTGAAGAAGTGACCGTCCGCCAGCAGCTCCATCGCCTCATCGCGCAGCGACTTTACCTCGAGGAAGCGTGGGTCCTTGTGAAACTGTGCAAAGCTTTCAATGCTCGGCATCTGGGTTAGCGACCCCTGTTCAGGTCTCACCCCGGGTCTGTTTGTCGCCATTACAACAAAGGCGCGCAGCGGCTGAATGCCACGCTCTGCCAACACAGGGCTGATAACTGGGAAGTACTGTGTAAACACCTGCGCCTCTTTGCCTCGGGTTACCTTGCCAAAGGCAAAATCCAGGAAGGTGTCTGCTTTCAGTGTTAATTCAAGTGTCATGTGTCTGTTCCTTTTGTCTGTTACAAGCGGGTGTGCTGCAAGCTGTAGTGGTCGCATTATGGAATCATCAATTCCGGAATTCAATACTTCCGCATATATTATTTCGGAATTAGGAGTTTCCGCTATTACAATTTCCGGAAAGTGGGCTTTCTGTTAACATCGAAGACATGACTGAAGAATCCCCAAAAAAGACAGCTGAAGAGCGCTCCAGGCGCCCCGACAATACCCGCGGGCGCAAGCGTGACAGCAGCCGTACCGAGGCCATCGTCCAAGCGGCCACCAGCCTGCTGCTCGAGGTTGGCTTTGACCGATTCCGCATCCAGGATGTAGCGACTCGAGCCGGTTCCGGCACAGGTGCCATCTATCGACGCTGGCCCGCCAAAGAATCGCTGATCATCGATGCCATCAAGGGCATGCCCCTACCCGAGGCGGCCGTCACCGACGATCCGGTGGCTGACCTGCGTGCCATCGTTGGCCCGCGGTGTATCAGCTCAGCGGAAAAGCCGGATCTTGTGCCTGGGCTTATTGCGGCCATGCGTTCCGATGCGGGCATCGAAGCGGCTGTTAAGGAAGGCTACAGCCTCGAATACCTACGCAGCAGTATCGCGCGTATTATTGGCGCCGATCACCCGCATCTCGACCTGCTGACCGACCTCACGCCAGCCATTGCACTGCATCGATCTTCGTTCACACCCGAGTTGATCGACCCGGAAGCCATGACCGACGAAATCATCTCGCTTATCCTGTCGATGGCCGCCTCTCCTAGCCAAGACCCAAAGGATTGAGCCGAGGCCAGAATGTGGGCGTACAGGTGGGCACGGCCGTTCAAATTTTCGGGTGAATGGCACCGCGCTCACCTCGCGGACCAAGACAAAAAAATGACGTCACCCCCCTTTGGCAGTACAGCCATCGCCTTTAATCACCGACAAGGGGATCCAGAAATCGACTAAAGAACTAAAGAACGCCGGCTGAGCATGAACAAATAACCGTATAAACCGTGTCTATTTTTCGAAGGGAACACCAAAGGCAAAAATATGAAAGTGCTACAACATATATTACTGGCCATTATTTTTTCGCTAACATTTACAATCAGCGCTAACGCTGAAAATGGGCCGTTTCTGTGGCAGACAAATTCCGCGGGAAACGACATCCACATATTCAATCTCGAGAGCTTCGAATTGCACAGCCGTTTGGTCGTGGGACCAGAGCCTCACGGTATCGCTGCGCCAGATGATGGCCGCGTTATCTACGTATCTCTGGAGGCAAATGGTCAAGACTTCGGCGAAGTCTTGTGGATTGATCCCCAGTCGTTGAAAATTAAGCATCGGCTCAAGGTAGGACCAGAGCCACACGCGATTGCAACCACCCCCGACGGCCGGTGGATATACGTGCCTTGTCGGGACGGAAACTATTGGGTTATCGACGCCGAAGCCAGAAAAGTGGTTAGCAAAATTTATACGGGGGGACGACCGCATAACACCCAGGCATCACGAGACGGGCGTTACATGCTTTTGTCCCCCATGGGCAAACCGCAAGGCGTCACTGTGGTGGATATTAAAGCCCAGCATAAGATTGTAGGCTTTATCCCTTTCTCCGATTCAGTTCGCCCGCCTGCGCTTTCCGCTGACGGTCAATTCTTGTTTCAACATGTCGATGGACTCAATGGGTTTGAAGTGGCGGATGTGCAACAGCTCAAAGTTATCGCCTCTGTTGAGCACTCCGCTAGCCTCGGCGTGTTTATGCCTATCAATCGCTTTGGCCACATTACGCTGGAAGGCCTTAAACGTTGTCACGGACTGGCGCTAAGACCTGACCAGCAAGAGATTTGGTCTATCTGCGCCGAGCACTTGAGCATTCATAATGCGAATGATCTTTCATACCCAGAAACACATCACATGACGCTGGAAGGAAAAGGCTACTGGATCACGTTTTCCCTTGATAACCGTTATGCCTTTATAGCTTTGGCCAGTCAGAATAGAGTGGCTGTTATTGATACCGTTAAAAAACAGTTAGTGCAGTACTTGTCAGCCGGAAACACACCGAAGCGAAACATCGTCGTAGAAATGCCAAAATCACCCGCTAAATAAGAAATAATATGCTTTATATCACTCAGCGTATTTACATAAATGAAGGGCAGGAAGTCACTTCCAATGAATTTAGTCCCATGCCATTCCAATAATCACTAACCACAACGGCGAGTAAATTTTTAGAATAAGACCTGAAGCAGACGCTTAGATTGAATCTGGCTCATTGGAGAAACCTTATAAAATTCACTTAATCAAATTTGAAACTGAATCGGACTTTAAGAGTTTCATGAACGTTAACAAGAGAAATGATTCTGTCCAACTTGACCGGTGCCTACGGGAACAATCAATCAGAGTATCGCACCTAATAAAAGGTGAGAAACTTTAGATCTCAGCAGCAGATAACAAGTGTATAAAATATCGATCACTCAGTGCGCGGAACTCCCACCTAGTTAAACAGCAGCGCTTAGGCGCCTGGACATGCACCTGTAAGCGCTTTCTCCAGGCCCGAGCTCAAGGGTTAAATCAAAGACAACAGCCGAGCCTTGGTATCCTTCAACCTCAAAATTCCCCTTGCGCGGCGCTAACAATCCCCCATATTTTTCCGTTTCACCATCTGTAACAAACCAAACACAACAACCATCACCGACACGAGCATTGAAACGACGATGCCTGCTGCCGTCGTTATCCAAACCCCCAGAAGCACTAGGCTGATGGACGCAATAGCCCAGATAAAGTCACCCGCTGAAAAGTATAAAACCAGGTGTTTGCTTGGCCGCGGCATTCGGGAGGCCCAAACTAGATGCAAACCATTGGCCATCAGCACTGCGCCCAAAGCCTGTAATAGCGTTTCTGGAGCCGGTGTGTCGCTCCCTAAAAACATGGCCACTTCTGTGGGTTTTAATAGGAAAATTAACGAAAAAACAATGCAGCTGGCTGCGTTTGCCCGTAAAGCTGATTTAAGCGTGTTCATATCTTGCCTCTTATGTATACTTGGTTGACATAAGAATATGACGAGGCATTCGGCATGTCAACCACGTTGACACAAAAAGGAACGGCTATGGTAGATAGCCAGGCCCTGCAGTTGGCTCTCGGAGCCGCGCAGGTCAGTGATGCTATATCACGCTATTTATCCAAGGCTTTGAAAGGTAAGGGTTATAAGTTTGCTACACCGGCAGCGCTAAACTTTTTAAGTGCACTGGAATGCGGTGACAATTACGCCTCAGAGATCGCTAGAAATCTTGGGGTCTCCCGTCAAATGGTGGCAAAGACGGTAAAAGGACTTTGCCTTGCCGGCTATCTGGAACAGGTGGATGGCATAGGTAAACAAAAGAAGATCATCTTCACCACCACTGGGGAGCTATTAATGTCCGAAGCCAGACAATTGTTGGCTGATATTGATAACACGCTCACCAAACAGTTGAGCGGGAAGTCTGTAGCCACCACCGTGACAAACTTAAACAAAATACTCATGTTAATGGCGCCGCTCAATAGCCCTTAACAACACCCCCATAACAAAGACTTTAGTTTTACCGCCTTGCGCTGCACTTCAATGCGCAGATCACACCGGGTCAGGGCGCGAGCCAAATACAGCCAGACATAAGATATGACAAGAAAAAAGCCAATAGGAATTTTTGATTCGGGGCTGGGTGGCCTGTCGATCGGCCGTGCCATCAAGGCCATGCTGCCAGAAGAAGACCTGCTGTACTTCGCGGATTTAGCGTTCTCCCCCTACGGCAGCCAGCCAAAATATGTGATTGAGGAGCGCTCGCAATACATTGTGAATTTTTTGATTGCTCAGGGGTGCAAAGCCATTGTCGTGGCCTGCAACACCGCCACGGTTCATTCAATTGATCTGCTGCGTGCGAAATCCTCCATCCCCATTATCGGCATTGAGCCAGGCATAAAGCCGGCGGCTCTGGACAGTAAAAATGGCGTGATTGGCGTGCTGGCAACCGAACAGACTCTCAACAGCGATTCCTTCAAACAACTAAAATCCAGATACTCAAAGACGGTGAGGATTGAGACTCAGCCCTGCCCGAAGTTTGTTGCTCTGGTTGAGAATACAGAGCACAACAGTGAAATCGCACGGGAGATAACCGAGCAGTATATCCGACCTCTGTTATCCGCCGGTTGCGATAAAATAATTCTCGGCTGTACGCATTTTTCGTTTCTAACCTCAACCATTAAGGAAGTGGTAGGCGATGACGTTGAAATCATTGATACAACGATTCCCGTGGTCAAGCAATTGTGTCGAATACTGAGTCATCACAAGCTTCGACGTGAAACAAACGTTCATCGGCGCGATGCATTCTGGACCAGTGGAAATTCAGAAAAAGTACAGAAACCTATGAGCCGGTTATGGGGCAGCGAGGTGTGCGTCTCTGAATTACACAGCTAGGGCACCAGAGCAGGAAAAACTTGCTCGCATCGAATATACATCCAATAAAAAAGCCGTGAGCCTTTATAAGGCTCACGGCTTTTTAATTTTTTCTATTACCTTTTTTTATCGCTTTTTTTCTAACGGCTTGCAGCGGTTTTAGCCGTCTACTTTTTTAATGCCGGGGATAAACTTGCGCAGTGTCTCGGGGTTGCTGGCCTCGGCCGCCGGGCGGTAGATGCGATAGTTGATACGGAACATACCGCTTGGGGCCGTCGGCAACCAATTGCCCTCGTGGCCTTCTGGCGGCTGGTGCTGAATGTAAATATCCAGTGAGCCGTCCTCGTTGTACTTCAAGCTTTCCGAGCGATCGCCAATGGCGAAGCGGTCGATGGCGTTGGGCACCAGCTGGAAATCCGTGCCGTACATGGTGAGTGACCAGAAGCCGTTGTCGATCACCGGCGGCAACTCGCCCTTGGCAAAGTGCAGACGGTATTCCTTGCTGGCGTCGAGCAGTTGGCCTGTGCCGTCCTCATAAGTGCTGAAGTACACCGCCTCTTCACGGTCGTGAACGATCAAACCTTCCAGCGCGCCCTCGGCGCGGTTGATGTAGTTAAAACCGTAAGTGCCCTCGTGCAGGTTATTCCAGCGACTGTCGTAGGCGGTGCCGCGATATTTCACCTTCCAGCGCATGATGTCGCGGCCATCGGCCAGTGCGCGCACCAAGCCCTTGCGGGTGGCGGCGTCGAGCGAGGAGGCATCAAACGGCTTGCCCACCTCCAAGCCAATGGTTTTAAAAGGGGCCAGCGCGGCGGCGTGCTCTGGCGCCGGCGGCACGCGTTTGAACAGGTCGGCCAGCTGCTCAAAGAAGGCCAGATCACCTTGATAGCGTTTGGGCATAACTGTATTACGCAGCGGTTTAACCTGACCAAACTTGGCCGAGTCGCCCCAGTTGCTCAGTGAGGTGGTGTGTATCTGGTGCTGCAGTTTGGTGACCGCCTCCAGATCGCCCGGCTTCTCCTGCACCACACCTATGCGCACAGCGGCCAGGAAGGTGTTGTGCTGCATGCGGTGTACGGTCAAACCCTCGGGCAGTTCGCCCCGCCAGTCCGGGCCGACGAACACATGGTGGCCGCCCTTGCCCCCGGTCGCACGCGAGCCAATGTAGCCGATGTTCTCCAGATAGTTGTTGGCCAGCTGCACCGACCAGTAACGGCTGTGAATATCAGGAAAACTCATGACCACCGGCTCATCGGTGAGATCAAGCAGCGCGCCGCTGTATACCGTGTCATTATTGGGTGTGTAGGGCAGCTGATCGGCAGCAGTGGCCAGCTTGCTCATGTGCCCCACCTGATTGGTGGGCGCGCAGGGGCAGAGGTGCTTAACCCGCTCAAGCTTTTTCTCATTGAGGCGCAGGCCGCGCTCGCGCTCAAAAATGGTCAGCGGCAGACCAAACACAAACGCCTGCACACCAACCGAGTAGGCCCAGTTTTCCTTCGCCTGCTCATCTTGACGGGCAATTTTTGCGCTGTCGAGCGAGGGGGTAAATGCCAGTGCGCTGCCACTGTGCAGCGCCGGAGCACCCAACAGAGCCAGGCACAGGGGCAATAGCGCGGGTGATGTTTTTTTAATTTTTCTCATAACGGGTTCCTATTATCACTATAAGATCTGTATCACCTTACGATCTACATCAGGGGGCGGCAGAGCGTCTGACAACATCTGGTTTAGCCAACAATTATAGGTAACGGTTTTCAAGCTGCCCCGTCACTGGGCGCCAAATATACGGCCGGCGACGACAGGGCGCGACATCGGATTGGGCATCAATATTGGGTGTTACATGCCCTAACCCGCTGAATCAGCAAGCGCCAGAAAGGTGACGCGGCGGCATTTACCCCCATCAAACAGCTCCCTATAATAATCCGCTCAAGTTTGAGTGATCAAGAGAGAGCCTATGCAATCACGACCGTCCTCCCACCGCTATAAATCCCAGCGTTTGAACTTGCACTATGTCGACTGGGGCAATCCCAGCGCGCCGCCACTACTGCTCGTGCACGGCGGCAAGGACCACTGTCGCAGCTGGGACTGGGTGGCTGAAAAGCTCAGCAAGGATTGGCACGTCATCGCCCCCGATCTGCGCGGCCACGGTGACAGCGACTGGGCGCCGGACGGCAACTATCAGAGCTTTGGTTTTGTCTACGACATTGCCCAGCTGATTCACCAGCTGAAGCTTGACCCAGTGACCATCGTCGCTCACTCGATGGGCGGCATGGTCTGCTCACGTTTTACCGGCCTCTACCCAGAAAAGGTAAAAAGTCTGGTATTGATTGAGGGTTTGGGCTTTTCACCAAAGATGGTCGCCGAGCAGAGTGCCATACCCAGGCACGAGCGATTGCGTGATTGGATAGAGCAGAAGCGAGGCGCCTCGGGCCGCCAAACCAAGCGTTACGCGACGCTTGAGGAGGCCTATCAACGCATGAAAACAGAGAACAGCTTCCTCACCGAGGAGCAGGCCAAGTATCTGACCGTGCAGGGCAGCAGCCAGAACGAAGACGGCAGTTACAGCTGGAAATTTGATAATTACCTGAACGTCATGGGCGGCATCGACATAGCCGACGCAGAAG
>Ga0209396_1004443_pt1 | contig 13624 bp, 13 predicted proteins | sample GOMGulsemesocosm_6_FD_184638 | JGI IMG/M metagenome (GOLD analysis project Ga0209396, IMG submission 184638) | Methane-oxidizing microbial communities from mesocosms in the Gulf of Mexico - GOM8C Gulf of Mexico (SPAdes) (version 2) | ecosystem: Environmental > Aquatic > Marine > Cold seeps...
TCGAGACGTCTCATTTTCCCCGAACTATTGTCCCGCTATCCATTGGCGAGAGCAGTGTAACTCACTGAATTTAAAACCAATCGAGAATATCATTTTGTGTCAAAGTGCGCTAATTATGAACAGAATAAATCTCAGATTTATAAAAAAATTTATACACTGTATATGAAATCAGATTTTATGATTCATAAGAGCGACACTTTTTTGCATGCTCAAGAAATAATCAGTGGACAAGCTGGTGCTAAATTAGCAATTTCTCATGTAAAGGAAGACTCATGCCACTACAATGAACCCAAGAAGTTGTTAAAATTTAAATGACCGCTAGTGACCGTTTCCCGCCATCTAGACTAAGTAAATACTCGCCCTTTTAGACGTCACTATGTGATACAAATTGAGCGTAAAAACCGCTGGAAACGTACTTAGAGAGTGCTATTTTTTGAACTTGAAACAACAAAGAGGCGCACATAAGGCGCTTTGAAAAACACAAACTACGTAAGCAACTGATAAATAATACAATTAAAATCTATAGATCCAATCCATCACTGAAATATAATTTTTTTCAGCCAAAAAAAAGATACTATAAAAGTATCTTTTTTTAACTAAAATTGAGATTATTTTTAAGCGTGACGGTAATGCCTAGTTTGGTAATCTAAAAGTGATCTTATTTGATGTTTCAAGTCTTCACTTAAGCCCCACTGTTGAGCAAGTGTGTCACAACCTTTTTTAACAACAGGTACAACTACAAACTTTTCTCTAAGCTCCCCTAAAAGCATTGCTAGTTTCTTTTTCAACTCAACTGGCACACAGCTAAATCTCATCAACTTATCAACAACATACCCAGCTGCAAGAGCAGACTCGTTAGACAAATGGTCTACCATAGGCACAAAATTTTCATGCCACACAGCTAGAGCAACAGCCTTAACATCATCAGATGCCGCGCGCTCGAAACCATTGCTTACTAACCTATCAAAAGAGGCTTGTTGTACGCTTACCATTTTCATCCCAACTCAAATTTTTAGTTCTTCCAATTGCTTTATAGCATATTCAACATTTGGCGTCAAACTCCCCGGAGTGGCTGAGTATTCGATCGCACTTTCAGCAGTGCTTTTGAATTCATCTAGAGTGAATCTTTTGTTTGAATATAATGATTGAATATCATTCATATCATCCGCCGCAAGTCTAGACAATTTAGAGACGGCAATATCAACAGCACTGACCAAATACACTTGTAGAATATTATCTCCCGTTACTAAAGGCACTGCCCCAGCTCTATAATCAGGAGACAGAGATGGGATCCCTGTATTAAAATTCGAATCCCATTCAATAGATGAAGCTCCTAATGCGGGATCATCAAAGTACACAGTGTCTAAATCAAGAATTATACTCTCTATATTTAACGATTTAGATGCCTCAAGTTCTGCATCTAAGTCATTGCTCCCTCGAGCATTAGTATATAAATGTACTGCACAGCCACCAAATATAAATGCTTTTACAGAGCCTGGAGGTAAATCATCAAATTTTTCTCGTATTAAATCTTCTAAGCCTGCAAACAATTCAAATATTGCAATTGCCATCGGCGTTCCTGTATGTAAATTCAAATGATTATCCTTTTTTCAAATCAGCACAATAGGTGCTATGCATACTATACTAATTTTAAATGCTTATCCTTAAATCTTCGATTGCTATCTATAGCTTAAAACAACTCATCCATTATTAATTCTAAAACTATTTTCATGAACTCAATCTTATAAAACAATTCAATTACTTCGTTTTCGAAACTATATAGTAAGGCTGAACATGTATGACAGAGAAAGTATTCAGGATACTTAAAGTAATATCGAGGTGCCATATCGGCGCATGTATTTTAAAAAAACATTAAAGCATTGAAGATATTAAATTTATAACCGATCAATCCAACCCATCACTTGGTTTTATGCTAAATATGGCTGCTTTGGGCCGTTTCCCACCATCTAGACTAAGTAAATACTCGCCCTTTTAGGCATCACAATGGGATATAAATTGAGCGTAAAAAACGCTGGAAACGTACTTAGATAGTGCTAATTTTTGAACTTAAAACAACAAAGAGGCGCATATAAGGCGCTTTTAAAAAACAAAACAAGCTAATTCATTGATAAATATCACTATTAAAATCTATAGATCCAATCCATCATAGGAGCGACTGAAAAGCGATTAGAGATGTGTTTGCTCATAAAAAATACTGATATCCAAAACGAGAATACAGCCGTCACAATTATCAAATAATGACGGCATTTAAATGCGCGAAATTATAGCAGAAAATCAGCGGTCAAAAATCCCTTGTCAGTCTAAATCGATCATATTTTTAATAGACTGGAACAGATTATTTTTTCAGCATGTTAAATCATTGAGCTATATAACAGTATTTGAGAAGAGAAAGGAGAGATTCAATTTTGTGTATAAGCCTCTGATACTCGTTAGAGGCTTATACATTGTGTAAATTTCACCCGCACAGGACTAGAGATTCAGGACCGACAAAGTAAATATTACTGCAGATTGCAAACATCTTGCCGGTTAGGTGAATTTGCATAAGCGATAGTTATCAGCTATTACCCGCTATTACATTTTTAAGCTTAATGACAAAAATCACACTAGAAAGAGCAAAAGTGATTCCGTTCGCTACTATAATTGGAACCGAGCCGAGTACAACGCCATAAGATAACCAACAAATAGTACCAACAATAAGTAGTGAGTACATTGTAAGTGAAATACCAGTCGTGTCTTTAACTCTAATGGTATGAATGACCTGCGGCAAAAAACTTACAGTCGTTAATACCGCTGCGATATAGCCTATAAATTCCATTTATTTTCCTCCCATGGACTAAATATTAATACTGAAAAAATTTAACGCCTTTGTAATGGGTCGCGTTGTTGCGAAGTAACGGTTTTAGCGGCCCAGCCCGAAGGGCGTTCATTGACAAATTTGTTATATGTTTTGTGCCGCATACTACGACTGATAACCGTACATTTTTGGATCATTAAAAATAGCATCAACAGTCTCTGTGGCCTGATTAATTGAAAACTGCGCCTTCTCTAAGAGTTGGATGGCAACTTCTCTTTGGCCTGATCCTATTAATGAATCAAAATCATCCATTAAGTTAAGAGTATAAAGCCTCTCGTTTACAGTCATCCCTTCAAGGTTATTCACGTTTCATTGCCTGACATATAACATTTAAATATTGCACATGCTGGATTAAACCAGAATTCGATATTTAGAAAAGACAGGTAACTTATCACCTTGCTTGAGAAAACATCCATATATCAAAAAACCTTCCTGGCTAAATGCGCATGCGCGTTTGTAACAATAACGAGTTGCTCGTTATTTATTTTTGTTCATCTTTATATTATTGATATTGCGGTTGTTTCTATATATTTACAAGTGCCTATGAGCATGAAAATTATCATTTAAAGTGCAAACGTGCACGTTTTTAACTTTTACCTAAAACAGCACAGTTATTATAATTAGTATTTTAAAATGTAGATAGTCACAACAAAAATAACCGCTTCTGGTCATTTCCCGTCATCTAGACTAAGGAACATGCGATCAAGTCCAAGAACGCCTCTGGCGTACAGCATTTTTCGTGATTAAGGCAATGCTTACAGGCGGGCTGGTTGCCAACATGGATGTTGGTACTTAGACTTTGCAGGGAGCTAAAAGTCTGTGCCCGACGAGTAGCAATAACAAAGAGTACACAATATCCTGTACACCCTCGTAGGGCGGATATCAAAGAGAGCATCTCCTTTGTCAGAAAACTTGCAAAGGACCTGGCCACTCACTACGTTTCCTTATTCGTGAGATGACCTCTTAGACTTACGTTATCAAGAAAGCACAGAGAAAATTTGGGGATTTAATCGCATGCTCCCTAAGTAAAAACTCGCCCTTTTAGGCATCAAAATGTGATATGGATTGAGCATAAAAACCTCTGAAAACGTACTTAGAGTGTGCTAATTTTTGAATTTAAAACAACCTAGAGGCGCATAGAAGACGCTTTAAAAAACAAAAAAACGTAAGCCATTGGTAAGCAACACGCTTAAAAACTGTAGCCCTAATTCATCACTAGCTTTTGCTAGTAAACATGATGGCTCTTGGCGCCAAGGTGACGTTTTAGATCAGAAATAACGCTCAAATGAATATCAAATATAAATTGGTTAAATAGGCACAATTTGTGCAAATTACAACTTATCTTGGCCATCTTCATTTTATCCACTTAAATCGATCTAGCTGAATAAAAAGCGACCGCCTGCTGTAAATGCGATCGCTCGAGTTTCGATGGATTCGTCCACCTGCGAGCCCAAATCCGACATAAAGTTTACTTAATTTGAGTCGCTTAAATCTTCTGCAATCATGAGAGCATTTCCATCAGGGTCGTAGAAAGTAGCAATACTCACCATACCTTCCATTGTCATGGTTTCCCCGTCAAACTTTATAGATTGAGCTTCGAGCGAGGCTCTGGCTGACTTAATATCTTCAACACCAAAGACAGGCACACAATTTCCAGGTGAGATCTCTTCTGCATCACCAAGTCCAATAGTAACACCAGGGATATTGGTAGTCATTTCTGTCCAGCCAGCCTCGTCTATTGATACTGTTTCCTTAAAGCCTAAATGAGTTTGGTACCAGTTCGATGCTTTATTTCGGTCCTTAACTGATAGAGCTAACGTAAGTTCTTGGTTGATATTAATAGTAGACATGCTATTCTCCATTTATTGAAAACAAAATATATAGTAACTATACTTTATGGTCAATAGCGATTTTTTTTTACTCTGTTCAAAAGCATGGTCGATACAGATTCTGGCTTATATGCATGCCCAAAACGATCCACGCATATCTCCTATAGCACATCATTTTTCGGCTGGTAGAACATCGATTTCAGGGGCGCTACAGCATCTTATCGAGATAGGATATTTAGGTAAAAATTCTGGGCATGGTCACCCACTTCGCCCAGCTTATGTTTTAACACCAAAGGGAAAAGCAATAGCGGAATGGGCAGCAGAACTTGATAGGGTTCTTGAACCCAACGACTGGAAAATTGCGCGTCGATCTTGGGTTCTGCCTATTATTAGAGCAGTAGCCCCGGCACGCCGGTATGGCGAGCTTAGATCAATACTAAACCCGGTCACTGATCGCGCACTTTCTAAAACGCTTAAAACACTTGTCGAAAACCAGTGGGTGAATAGACATATTGATGGAGACAGTTCGCCACCGAGTGTTACATATCTACCGCTTGGAACAGCCCAGCTTATAGTGCCAATACTTAACGAGAGTTTATACGTATAAGCTGCAATTAATTGTGTTAGCCCAAAATCATCAAATGATTAGTACTGTAAATAGCAATATTGATTTATCGGAATATGGCACTATTCTTCATAACAACCAATGTAGGATTATTTATGCGAACTGTAAATATTTATCACTTTTAGCCTTTTATTTTTGGCGTTAAAAACTGACGAGACACTTATAAGCGCTTTAGGATTTATTAGAGTTATAAGCCATTAAAAATATTATGTTTTAAGCTCATCCAATCCATCACTTGGATTTATACTGAGTATGGCTGGTTTTGACTCATCACTGCCGTTTCAACAGAGTGATGAAGGTATGTAGAGAGCACAAAAGTATCCAGAAAGCTGAATATTTACTGAGGAAGTAGCGAATAAGTCCCAGATTTTCCCTTTGCTTTTATAGTTAGGTAAGTCTAAGCGGTTACCGCTAAAGAATGGACGTGAATGGACAGTCCTTTATAAGCGTTCTGACAAAGGAAATATAAATGAAACAAGATTTCATCTCTGAACCAGATGAAACAAGATTTCATCTCTGTTGACCGCTTAGCTTTCTTTGAAACATAAGTACCCTTCGGGGCGCCAGGGATTTGTTCGCGGCTTCCCTAAACAGCAATAACCATTTAAAATGAGCCGGGGAATATAAGACTAACGGGTATATTTCCTATCCTGCCAAAGTAGTGGTTTATCATATCCCAAAAGTGCAACACTGATGCTTCTATGCGGCAGTTATTAAGCTTGTATTATTTTTGTTGAAATTGTAATGGATACTCAAAAATGCCATGCCTCATATCTCAAAAATAATATGTCATTGCCAAAAGGGCTTTTGATGAAAAATATTTGCCTTTCAAAATATGACTAGATTCGGAGGCCATGAATGTTCATTTCAAAGAAAGTATATCCAACAATATACTTCATATTATTTGTAGCTATGAGTCAGAACGTATGGTCTCAGAAGGTGCGAATGCTGACGACTGACTGGAAGCCGTTTTACTCTTCGAGTTTAGAATCTGGAGGCGTTATAACGGAGCTTGTTCAAGCTGCTTTCTTAAGAGTAGGCCATGAATCCAGCCTCAATTGGTATCCTTGGGTTAGAGCATTAAAAAGGGTTGAGTATGGTGCTGCTGATGTTGTAATGGGTGCTTATTACTCGAAAGAGCGCGCAAAAATTTTTAACTATAGCGAGCCCTTTTTTTCGATTGATGTGGGGTTTATAGCACTGAAATCTTTGGGCATCGAAAAGTTTGAGGGGTTAAAGTCTCTTAAAGACTACAGTTTTGGTGTGATGCGTGGTTGGGTATATACACCGGAGTTCGACACAGCTGATTACCTAACGAAACAAATACTCGTTAATCAAGTTTTTGCCGCTCGTATGCTGTTCGCCAAGAGGGTTGATATTGTAGCGGCCTCGATCCCAGTGTTCAAACATGAGGCACGTTTATTAACAAATAGTAAAATTCAAGAAACGGTGATACTTAGGCCTTTACTTGATTCAAAGCCCTTATATCTGATGTTTAGCAAAGCGATTCCTAATTCTCTAGAATTAGTCAAAAATTTTAATCTAGGCATGGCCAGTATACAGGCTGATGGTACATTTCAAAAGATTCTTGATAAGCATGGTTTTTAGTATGGACTATATCGTTGTGCTCATAGTCTAGAAAAACAGGCTGTATAAAGAGATATTAACCGTAAATAGAGCCCTGATGGTAGTTTAACTCAATGATCGATTTTGGCCGTTTCCCGCCATTTCGCTTAAATAAAACGCGCCCTTTTAGGCATCACATTGTGAAGTCAATAAAGAGTTAATCCGCTGGAAACGTACTTAGAGAGTGCTGAATTTTGAATTTGAAACAGCAATGAGACAAAAATAAGGCACTTTAAAAAAACTAGCAACATAAATTATTGATAATCAGTGTAATTAAAATTCATAAATCCAATCCATCACTTCATTTGTCAGTTTTTTACACCATGCAAATCTTCAGGAAGAGACTATTGCTGCACTAAGCATTCGCAGACATGTAGCTACACTTTTGCTAAGTAAAAATTCCACGCGTTTTAGTTCCTGTTATAGCCGACCTTACCATGACGGTTAACTATATTTATTTGATCGCCTTCTTTTCCCTTGCTTCTCGTTCCCACGCTTATAATTACCAGTAAGTCGAGCCATTAACTGCTGCAACAGTTTCGCCTGTTCGTCGATTTGATAAAACCAACTCCATGCACCTCATATTAATGTAAGAAAATTTAAAGATGACATATATTCTTAGGAACGTGTGAACAGGTTCAATATTCCTCATGCGTAGACTATCCAGACGCATTAGCTGACTTATTTCACTGAGATTAACGACTTAAAGAAATTAGTCTTAATTTTTCTAGCGTCAGGCCGATGTATTACGCAAGGACTATTTAGATATTTAACGCTGAATCATCGAGCACAGTCATTGTGTAAAGTTCTCAAATTTAATGAATATGGAAGTAAACATGGATATATCCACTATTAAATTAATGCCAACAGTGTTGAGGTCATCAGATCAATCTACAGTGCCCGTAGATCCCAGCGTAAAACAAAAAACCTCTATAGACACCGCTAATACAAATCCTGGTGCTGCAACACACTCAGTGGACTCACAAGACAAGAAAAATACACAAGAGAGCGCTACTATTGCAAAAAACTCATCCAAAAATGATACACCTTCTATGTCTCCTGCACAGGCAATATTGAAACGTTTAGGAGAACAGATAACTGAAATTAAAGAAAAAATAGCCGAACAGGAAGCCAAACTAGCAAAAGCAATTGCAAGAGCGGGCCCAGAGCCCTCCCCAGAGGTAGACTCATTGAGAAACCAGCTAGAAGGGCTACAAAACCAGTTAACCTCACTAACAGGCGCATATAACGACGCGATTCAAGAAATAAATAAAACTAAAGAGCCAGATAAAATAGGCTCAATCATTGATATTTCACAATAGCGCTATAAGACTCTCTCACTTTCCTTGATTACTATATTACGAGGCTAATCTTGTTTTGGGCTTTGCAGCAAAAGTCTATCCAGTCATCTCTGTTTGAAGCGGCAGCCAACAGACTATAGTATCCGAGATTAAGCATGGATTACCATGGACTGGGCTGCAATAGTGATTTTGCTAGAGATAAAAAGTTGATCTATGTAGAAGAACTTAGGGTTTGGGTTCTTGGTCAAAGACAGATAAAAGCAAACTAATACCAGTTAACTATAGAACTGAGGATAACTTAACCGATTTCCCACAATGATTTGATTTAACCTTAAAGACGAATGCCTTTTTCGTTCCATTATTTGCTGTATAAATACTTTTACCCGGCTTACAAGTAAAAGATGTACTTCCGCCTTTGTTCATTTTTACGATACCTGACCCAGTATGAATACGAATAGGGGCTTTAGTATCATTAATCAGTTTAATATTTGCTGCGAAACTTATTACCGGCACTAAAGTTAGGGCAAAAGTAATAGCTATTGTTTTTTTCATTTCAATTCCTTATGAATGGTTATATTATTTAAACACTTCATTACTGACGATTTATTACAAAAAAACTACTTAAGATAAACACTAAATTTTATAGATTATTTTATTGACTAATAAACGTTTCCCTTATACTAATTTTAATTTATTATTTTACTTGTTGAGCATTGAAACCAAATTTCCTCGACCTTGTATATTTAACTTTTCATATATTGCAACTAAATGATGTTCTACTGTTTTTTTGGAAGAGCTTGATAGTTTGGCAATAGCCTCGTTAGATAATGATCTTTTAATTAAATAACAAATTTCCTTTTGTCTATTGGTCAAATTAGTCAGCTTATTAATAGATTTATCTAATTCAAAATAATGAAACCCAAATTTTTTTGTCACATAAAAAGTAAGATTTGATTGATGAATAAAGTAGGAAGCGTTTTTGCAATCACGATCAAGTTGAACGATAAAATCCGCCCTATCTACATTTCTATCGATAAGTTGTTGATAAAACCCAACCTCTGCCTCGACCATTTTTCCTGCTTCATTACAAACGCCACGATCGACACTGTTTTGTAGCCCTTGATTGAATAATGACAGGACATTTAATCTAAAAGATGCAGCCATATGCGGAAGTATAAATTCAAATAGATAGTTATCCTGAGCATTAAAGCTAGTCCCGTTTTTACGATATAATGTAATTACGTGATACACCCCGGAATAATCAACCTTGTAATATTTCTCTAATGATACATGGTCTCCTCTCTCTATCTGCAGGAATCTGATAGGTTTTTCAGGTGTAACATCCCATTTTATTTCACTAAAATCTATAATAGCCTGCAATTCATCACAGCACTGATCTTGAAAAACGCGAGTATTACCTCCTTGAGAGCGATGATATAGGCTAATTAAATATTGATTCAGCCTTTCAACCATATGATCTTCAAGTTCCATTTTTTATCTCATACCACTGCTGTCTCAATATGCAAGATATTGCTTGATAACGAGAACCTACGCTAAATATTTTGTTAACATCTTGTAAATGTTTACTGACTGTAGCCGTCGTAATGTTTAAATCTTTGGCAATTTCTTTATTTGATAAGCCCTGTGCAAGCAGTCGACATATTTGTTTTTTACGTTCAGTAAGCTTAGGTTTTTCACGTAAATCAATGACTTCTATATAACGTAAACCGTCCCCTTCCAATTTGCTTATTTTTATTTCTAAATCGTCAAATTTGTTATCGACTACCTTTTTAATGTCAACTCTATTGTTTTTAATGACATTTAATTTGTGTAGAAGCGTTAGAAAACCTTCTTCTGCCTCGATTAATTGACCATATTTATCGATGACTGCCCTAAAGTTATCATTATCAGATTCACTTCTACTAAAAGAGTTTAAAATATTTATTCTAAAGGACTCTATTATATGTGGCATAATAAATTGTTTTATCGATTTTTCTTGCGCTGTAAATTCACCACTTAACTTTCCTCTGTTAAAAGAAATAGTGTTAATGATATTGTTTATAGGATTTTGAGTCATGGTTATTAAAGCAGTGTCTTGGTTATATATTTTTGCATGCTTTAGATAAAGATCCGTTTCTTGCCATATTCTACCGGGTGTGAGTTCATATGAATCCATGGTTATATTCATATTTTCGTACAAAATGGCTGCCATATCTTGAGTTTGCTTAACGGCCTCTGGATATTTCAAATAATTATCTAAACAACCGTCAGGTTGTTTGTAGGTAAAAGTATCGTTATGGTGATAAAGACTTTTAACTTCTGAGATAGAAACCCAAATGGCAGAGTCCATCGGCAAAAAAAAATCTAGCCGCTCTAATACTGCTTTTTTAAACAGATTTAAGGGCTGCTCCATCGCAATGCAATATAAATCCTTTATAAGTAGTCCAAGTTCGGGGGTTAGTTTCATTTATCTATTAACCTTTTAGAGTGACTTTTATTTATCATAAGCTCATTCAGCTTCTCGGTCGTTTAAACGACTAGTCGCCTTAAAATATAATTAAATATTACGGAATCAAAACCTAATTAATCCTCTAATCATGTCATGATTTTCATTACATTTTTAGCTATTTTCTGATTAAAAAGTATACTCTATACCAACCTTACCGTTAACATAATCTTCTTTACTATTCCCACCCACCTCAATATCGACACCTATATTAAATTTATTGGCTGTGACTGCTCGTAAACTAAAACCAGCATAACCACCAGTGACGTTCTGATCACCACTATTTGCAAAACTAAAATGACTGCCAGCTATACTTACATCCGTATCATCATCATTAATATAGCGTGAGTTAACTCCTATTCTTAGCGCTACTTCACTATCTTTATTCATGCTATAAGCACCTTCTAATTGCGCTTTGACATTGAGTGCTTGGGCTCTGCGATTACCTATACTCAGATTACTGTTAGTGGTACCTTCCTCATCGTATCCATCTAACCAAGCTACGCTATAATTAACAGAGGCCAAGGGACGTATTGCGAATTTCTCGTTAATTTTAAATGAAGAATCGACACTCAAGGAAGGGCTGATAAACATACTAGTAAAATCTGATTTAGCGACCTCTGCACCCACTGTACTATCAATGACCAACCGCTCATTATTATATTTAGTCATTCCGCCAATCACTGAAGAAATAACGCGCACACTATTAAACTGATGAACGCTATAAGCACCTGCAAATAAGTTTTCACCCGTCGTTTTAAAAGAATTGCTTTTGGTTTCTGTCGTAGTATTTGCATAACCACCGAAGAACCCCACACGTATTTGGTCTAAGTTTTTTTCATAACCAGCGATTATACCGCTATGGTTATATTCATAGGCAAGTGCACTACCATCACCATCGTGATCAAAAGTACCGCCAAATACTTGTGCCCACGTATTGGGCTGTTTATGGGTATAATTTTCCTTTTCAGACACCTTCACTGCCGTTTGGTTGGCCGCTTGTTGCGCAAGTACATTATGCACGCGTGAGGTTAAATTAGATAAAGTGACACCGCGGGTGGATTCACCTGTTGTCTCAACGGTAACCACTTTTTTAGTCGTGATACCGCTAACCGTTTTATCAAAAGAGCTATTAACAACAACCCCAGCTGTGCCATCTAAAAAGTTAACATTTTCGGTATTTTCAAACAGCATTGTTCCTGAAATATTGGTACTTCTAATATTCACAGTATCGTTATCAGTACCAGCGCCTCCTAAGTCAATACGACCAATAATATTTGAACCTGACAGCAGGTTCAAAGTGATGTCGTTGTTACCGCCTTGAATCGCGTATGAAGTTGCATCTGAAGCTGAGATCAAACCACTATTATTTATAGTCGCATCTGCACCCGTGGAATTAATTGCACTAGAACTAGTACCATTCGCATGAAGACTACCGCTATTTGTAATGATGACATTGGCGCCAACTGATAAAACCGCATCAGAGTTAGCGCTATTCGCATTGATGCTGCCGCTGTTTGTTAACGACAAATTTGTTCCACCTGAAGAGATTCCCTTAGAATTTGCCGCTGTTGCATTAATACTGCCTGTGTTAGTGATAGTAACACTACTACCGGCTAGGTTAACCCCAGCACCGCCCACACCATTGGCATTAATTGTGCCATTATTATTCAAGATTTGGTTGGCAGCACCCCCTGATGCCACTGCTCCACCTCCTGCTACATCTAGCGTTCCACCTAGATCAATGGTACCTGTTTCACCTGCTGCTAAAACTTGTTGCGTATTCACTGTTTGCCCATTAATAATTGTAAAAGGTGCAGCAAACAAAGTCTGACTAAGAAATATAGAAGGTATCATCAGCACAAGTTTAGCTTTTTTTGATTGGTTCAGAGGTTTTGACATGAAAAGGCCCTTTTAAAATTTGTGTATCAATCAAATAAAGTTAAAAAAGGCGCTACTGAATTGTTATCTGACTTTCTTAAAAACAGATTCCAATCAAGCATGACTTTCATTCTTTAACTGATGATTTTTGTGTTTATAATTTAAGCGAGGGATTTTACGTGTTGTGATGAGTGATCAATATAGGTAGTTTTGATAGTTTTTTTAGCCATGTTTGGTCAAGAAACAATCTTAAAATTAACTAATTCCTGACAAACTGTCAGCTTATGCGGACAGTATAGTAAAGACCTTTAAATCAATTCTATTTGACAATACTTGGCTGCCATCCGTCAAAATCTAATCTAGGCTTTTTAGGCATAACAATGTGATGTAAATAGAGAGTAAAAAGCGCTGGAAATTAACTTAGAAAGTACTAATGTATGGACTCGATGCTATGAAAAACCCGGTTACCCGCCCAATACTTTTGAGCTAGCGGGCTTGAATGCATGTTTGTTAGCGAGGGTAAAAATAAGAAACTTCTACAGTATATTTAACCCATCATAGGTGACATCTTGCTCTGTTAGCCGTGTAGCTACAACGAAATTATTCTTTTTGCTTTTTTTATATATTGATGAAATATTCTACTCTTAGTGGTTTTCCTCAAGGTATATCCCAACGCCTGGAAGTCTTTTAATTTCATTTCCATTTTTTTCATTTTTATTGCCGAACCAGGAAGCTTTTGTAAATTAAAATAATGGTTTTGTAGTATAGAGATCAACGCCTGCCCAGTTATCCATAACAGATTCTACACTTACCCTTAATTCTCACTGCACAGAGCGCCCGCCAAGCAATAAATTTTTTTTAATGGCTACCTACATTATCAACCCCAATTTTAAGCTCTGTAACCGCTAAACCACGAACGTTTTTTATTTCAAAAAAATGTGCGAGGAACGAAGCGCAACCAACTGTCATACGTCCCTTTGA
>Ga0209396_1004452_pt1 | contig 13611 bp, 12 predicted proteins | sample GOMGulsemesocosm_6_FD_184638 | JGI IMG/M metagenome (GOLD analysis project Ga0209396, IMG submission 184638) | Methane-oxidizing microbial communities from mesocosms in the Gulf of Mexico - GOM8C Gulf of Mexico (SPAdes) (version 2) | ecosystem: Environmental > Aquatic > Marine > Cold seeps...
CGACTTAGTGCAATGCGTTTTATTAACTCATCAATATGATTAAATTCAGTTTTTTCTGTTCTTAAAAATTTTCGTCTTGCGGGCGTATTAAAAAACAAATCAACAACTTCAATTGTTGTACCATCTGGGTGTGCTGTTGGCTGGACTTTAACAGCCATATCACGACCTTCAGCATAGGCTTGCCACGCTTCATTTTGTTCTTTTGGTTTTGAGCTAAGTGTTAATCGAGAGACTGAACTAATAGATGCCAAAGCTTCACCGCGAAAACCTAAAGAATTAATACACTCTAAGTCATCTAAAGTTTTTAACTTACTTGTTGCATGGCGAGATAATGCAAGTGCTAACTCATCTTTAGCAATGCCTGAACCATTATCACGAATACGGATCAGTTTATGCCCGCCACGGTCGATATCAATTTGAATGCGTGTCGCGCCAGCATCTAAGCTATTTTCTACTAACTCTTTAACCACTGATGCCGGGCGTTCAACTACCTCACCAGCTGCGATTTGGTTAGCTAAACGAGCCGGTAAGATTTCTATACTCATGTTATTTCACTTGTTAACTGCGGGGGATTGTTAAATTTTGGCCAATAAATAAGGTATTTGATTTCAGTCTATTAACTTGCTTTAGCTTATAAACTGTTACGCCATAACGCTGCGCTAATACACTTAAAGAATCACCAGACTTTACCTGATGAGACTCTGGTGTAGACGGCTTTATTTTAGCAAAATATGAATCCTCTGGCGGATTATTTCTAAAATGTGCTTTTACAGATTTAAAAACTGCTTTCGCTAACTTATTCTGATGTGAAGTACTTTTTAGCAGTTTTTCTTCTGCTGGATTAGATATAAAGCCTGTTTCAACCAATATCGAAGGTATATCAGGTGATTTAAGTACAGCTAAACTTGCATATTGTGGTTTGGTTTTATGCATTTTAGTGACTTTTTTCAGTTCATTTACAACTGATAACGCAATTTCCGACCCCGTTTTCATGGAATGATCCATTTTCATATCCAATACAGCTTGCACTAAATATTTTTCATTTTGGGTATCTTTAAGCACACTTGCCGCACCACCAAGCAAATCTGAATGTTTTTCACTATCCTCTATCAACTTACCTATTTCTGAGTTTGCCCGTCGTAAAGACAATACCCAAACTGAAGCCCCTCTAGGTTGCGGAGTGGTAAAAGCATCGGCATGAATTGAAATAAAAAAATCAGCTTTATGCTTTCTTGCACGTACCGTACGGGTATTCAATTTTACGTGATAGTCACCGGTTCGCGGCATAACAGCGCGCATACCTTTTTCATTATTAATCAGCTTAGCGAGTCTTTTTGATATTTGTAAGGTAATTTTTTTTTCATACATGCCTGAAGGTCCGATAGAACCAGGATCTTCACCGCCATGACCCGCATCTATGGCTATCACAACATCACGATTACCACTCATATCTCTATTTTTGGCCACTATCGATTTTTGAGGTTTTTTATTGATAGCAAACAAATCAACTACTAACCTATCTTTTTTAGGCCCTGTAGGTGCAAGTGAAAAAATAACAGGTTTTACAGGCTCTAAAATTTCAAAAACCAGTCTTGTCCAACCTTTTTTCTTTGGTTTACTAAAACGCACCTTTTTAATAAGTTGGTGCTCTTTAGTTACTGTAGGTAATGATACTTTTTGGCTGGTATTTTTTAAATCGACCACTAAACGAAGTGGTTTTTTTAACACAAAATAGCTGTAATCTGGCTTATCTTTTAAATCAAAAACAACGCGAGTACTTTCTGGAGATGGCCAAATTCGCACACTGGTTATTTTATTTTGCGCATAAGCATTTGTAACAGCAAATACGCTGAAAAAAATGAAACTGATAAATAGCTTTATTATTATATTTTTAAGACTATGCATTATCTTTATTTGATAGCCTATCGACTATTTCTTCGCCTTTTGGTGTTTTACTCATAATACTAACTTTACGTTTTTGTGCAACATACTCAAGCGTAAGTTCTAAATCTGCGGTAGCTAAAAATTCAGCGCCTTTTTCAGGCCATTCGATCATGCAGATTGATTTATCATTAAAATAATCACGGATCCCCATAAACTCAAGCTCTTCAGGATCGGATAAGCGATATAGGTCAAAATGATAAATGCTTTGGTTTTCTAGTTCATATGGTTCAACCAAAGTATAGGTTGGACTTTTAACTTTACCTGTATGGCCGAAACCTTGAACAACTCCTCGCGTAAAAGTTGTTTTACCTGCGCCTAAATCACCATGTAAATATATGACAGCACCAAGTGTAATACTTTTTGCTAAAACACCGCCCATAGCGACTGTTGCTTGTTCATCTTCTAATAAACAGCTAAATACCTTGCTCATTTTATACCTTTGTTAACCAACTAAATGTCTAATATATGGAAATAAATCACTTGCTAACAAACCATTGATGCCATCTTTTTCGGCATATTGTGCCGCTTTTCCATGTATAAATACTGATAAACATGTCATATCAAATATGATTTGTTTGTTTTGCTCTGCGCTTTGTACATTAATATTTTTTATTTTTTGCGCAATAAGCCCGCCGATTATACCAGATAAAACATCTCCCATCCCAGCACTTGCCATAGATGATGAGCCTGACCTATTGATATTTATTCTTTCATCCTGACAAATTAAAGATCCTGGACCTTTAAGTACTGTTGTTGCTTGATATTTTTTAACTATGTTATTTGCTGCTGTAAAACGATTTGATTCTATTTCAAGGTTAGTGCATTGCAATAGTCTTGCGGCTTCCCCTGCGTGAGGTGTTAAAATACAATTTTTCAGCTGTAGCTCTTTTTTAGCTAAAAAATTAAGTGCATCAGCATCTATTACTTTAACTTTATCTTGATGGCAAAAAGCGGTATCAAAAAGCATTTCGCTCCAACTTGACTGCCCCATTCCTGGCCCAATCACAATCACAGATGCCTTTTTGATAAGAACGTTCAAGTGGGCTTCATCTTGTACACCATGCACCATTAACTCATAACGCCCCTGCAATACACTACTGACATTATCAATATGAGTGGCAATACTCACCAAGCCTGCACCACTTCTTAAGCATGCCTCACCCGCTAAACGAATTGCTCCGGCCATGCCTTTATCGCCGCCAATTAATAAAACATGGCCTTGCTGATTTTTATATGCAGATTGTTTACGGCTTATTTTTTTATTTAAAATTGTTTCTTTAGATAAATAACTTATTGAAGACTGCACAGCTTTTGCAAACTGCTCTTCAATACCCAAACCCGCAAAATATAACTCACCAACATAGTCTTTTGCTTTTCCAGTCAATAACCCTTGCTTGAGCCCTATAAAAGTGACTGTTCTATCGGCATTAATAGCATTTTTGGATATTGCACCTGTTGTTGCATTAACACCGGAGGGTACATCTATACTAATTACTGGTTTACCAGCTTGATTGACTTGCATGCTGACATTTTTAATTACATCTGATAATTCACCACTAAAACCGGTACCTAGTAAAGCATCAACAACTAAATCACAATCTGATAAATCGAGTTTTTCATCCACTTGTCCACCAGCATCAATAAAATCTTGATAAGCCTTAAATGCATCTCCTTTGAGTTCATTAGCTTCGCAAATACTGAAAACTTTCACTGAAATATCGTTTTCAATGGCTAACTTGGCAACAACATAACCATCACCACCGTTATTACCTTTACCAGCTAAAATTAAAATATTATTAGCAAAGCTATAACGGTCCCAAACTAATGAAAAAACGCTTTCACCCGCTTTTTGCATCAATTGATACATCTCAATGCCCATATTTTTGGCTATGATAGATTCATTTGCTTGAACTTGCTGCGCGCTATAGGCGATATGTGGTAAATTAGCGGTGTATAAAACGGCCATATTTGATCATCATGAACTCTAGTAATACTGACTATTCTTTACTTTCTGACAAAATTAAGCAATGGGGCAAAGATTTAGGCTTTGCTCAGGTAGGCATTGCTGATATAGATTTAACTGAGCACGAAGCGCAATTACAACGCTGGTTAGATAATAACTATCACGGTGAAATGGAGTACATGGCAACCCATGGCATGATGCGCGCGCGCCCCGATGAATTGGTGCCAGGTACAAAGCGTGTGATCACAGTACGTATGAATTACCTCCCGCCAGATGCCAGTTTCGCTCAAAATTTAAAACAAACAGATAAGGCTTATATCAGTCGGTATGCATTAGGGCGTGATTATCATAAATTAATGCGCAATAGACTCAAAAAATTGGGCCAAAGAATAGAGCAAGAATTAAAAGATTTAGAGCTAGGTGAACTCTCATTTCGCCCATTTGTTGATTCGGCTCCAGTGCTAGAAAGACAATTAGCAGATAAAGCAGGACTTGGCTGGACAGGAAAACATAGCTTAATTATTAATAAAGAAGCAGGCTCTTGGTTTTTCTTAGGTGAATTATTTGTAGATATTCCCCTACCCGTAGATAAACCTGTAGCAGAACAATGTGGCACTTGTGTTGCCTGTATAAAACTATGTCCAACCAATGCTATCGTAGAACCTTATGTCGTGGATGCTAAGCGCTGTATTTCTTATTTAACAATAGAATTAAAAGGTGCGATCCCTGAAGAGTTTAGATCTTTACTAGGTAATAGAATTTACGGTTGTGATGATTGCCAATTAATTTGCCCTTGGAATCGATACGGTCAAATTACAGATGAAAAAGATTTTCACCCAAGAACACAGCTCAAAGATAAAGATCTAATCGAACTCTATTTATGGGATGAAACAACTTTCTTAAAAAATACAGAAGGTAGTCCAATAAGGCGTATAGGCCATGAACGCTGGCTACGAAATATTTCAGTCTCATTAGGTAATGCTGGTTTTAATGAAGATATAATAAAAGTTTTACAACAACGCTTGATTGATGCTTCTGAGTTAGTTGCCATACATATTAATTGGGCCCTTGAGCAACAACAGCAAAAAAAGCCTGAAAATAAAAAAACACAACGCTTAATTAAAGCGATAGAGAAAGGTTTACCGAGAGATGCCTAAGGTTTTTCTAGGTGCTAGGTGCTAGGTGCAGCCAAATTAAGTTTATTGAATGTCAGTGTCAAAATAATTAACTGCATACTAAAACCCAGTCATTCCCGAGTCCCGAGTGTTTTTATCGGGAATCTCATCACTGGATCTTTGAACCTATTCAAAACCAAAGCAAGATCTCCGATAAAACATCTCGGAGACGACATATGAGATCACTGAGCTAATACTTAATCCAAAATATGCGACAAATCATCTTCTATTTCAAAAAAAGCACCTTTAACATCGGTTAATAAGTCTTCCCGAGCGACTGATTTTTGTATCGTTGTATCTACTTTTTGAAAAATATACAATTCTTGATCTTCGTCTAGCCCCATATATGGAATACGACTTTCAAATTCCTCTTGCAGCTCTCTGAAAATAGCTTCGTTCATTTCGTGGCTCAAATTAAGTACACAAACTAACTCTTCAAATCTAGATTTCACCAAAGCAAAAGCGCGTTTTAACTGCATTTTTTGGTACTTTAAAACCCGTGCAGTTAAGATTGCATTTAGCTGCTGCTCAGTAACACTAACAATAAAACATATATGATCACGAATTCGACCTAACTTTTCAGGATCATCTAAAGGCATATTGAGTATTAATAAACTTATAGTGGGATAATTAACTAAAATTCTCGGGCTAAATTCATATAAGCGCCCTTTATTTTTCAGTAATTCAAAAAGCTCAATCACCATCGGAGAGCATATGCCTTCAGAACTAAAGTGAGATACTTCATTATCAACTAAAAAAGCACTGCATGTTTTTAAACCAAAACTCTTTAAACACTGGCTAAGTGCGCTCGCTAACTCTTTTGGCTCATCAATTGTTCCTATATTTTCAATATACTGAACAATTGTTCCCATCTCACTTGATAATGACATGGCATTAAAAGCAGCCGAAGTAGCATCTTCAACTTGTTTTTCTAACATTTCGCGGTTTTCAATCACTTTAAACAAGCTTGATAGTTTTGATTGTAATTCCTTATTACCAAAAGGTTTTACAATATAATCTTCAGCACCGACATCATACCCTGCTATTCGCTCCTCAACAGTGCCTCTAGCTGATACAAACATCACAACAATATCTGAAGTAGCTGGATTTTCCTTTAGCTTACGACATACCTCATAACCATCCATATTCGGCATGCTAACATCAAGCAAAATAACACAAGGTTTAAATTCCTCTGCTATTTTTAAGCATTCAGGACCACTATTAACGCAGTGTAATTGATACTCATCTTCGAGAATTTCTTCAATAATCTCTAAATTATATGGTTCATCATCCACTGCTAAAATTTTATTCTGGACCATTATTTCTCCCTAAAATAGTCTACATAGCTCAGTACCTTAATTGTGACGCTCACAGGTAATAAAATACTAAGCTAAAACAAGCATAGTTAAGCTTATTTACTTTCTCCAGTTTTCACTCCAAAGTACCTAAATCATGTAAACTTAGGCAATACAACAACCACTGACACTCCTTGTGTATTATTATTTTGAGCGTTAATACTACCTTGATGGCAATCAACTAATTCTCTACATATCGCCAAACCTAAACCGGTACCACCCGCACCTTTATTCGTATTACTGCTTTGAGCAAATTTACTAAAAATCAGCTCTAACTCATCTTCAGGTATTCCTATGCCCCTATCTTTTACTCTAATTTCAACATTACTCTTACTGTCTAATACGCTGATCTGTATCTCACTATTATCTGAACTAAATTTAATTGCGTTTGAAATAATATTTTTTAAGACTTGTGATATTTGATCTCTATCGCAATTAAGCAATACTTGAGACAAATTAGACTCTAATTCAACTCTGATATTTCGCTCCAATGAAAAGCCAGAAATATCATCAATACTGGTTTTAATGATCGGTAAAATATCTTGAACTTCAGGGTAGAATGGAAACTTTCCTACATCTAACTTAGAAAGGTCTAATAAGTTATTTAATAATGTTAATAATCTATGACCACTACTCTCAATTCTTGATAAATACTTTTTCATTTTATCAATGGGTATGGGTTGAAAATCTAATTTCTCTAACCCAAAACGAGAAAAACTCAATATAGAGTGCATAGGTGTTCTTAATTCATGTGACATATTAGCCAAAAATTCAGATTTACTCAGATTAGCCTCTTCCGCCTGATCTTTGGCAAGCTCTAACTCTGAAGTACGATCTTTTACTTTTTGCTCTAACATATCTTTGGTTTCTTTAAGTAATTCTTCCTTATGCTTTAAATGCGATACATTTTTTAAAATAGCAGCAAAAGCAATTTCACCATGGAAGTCAATTTCAGAAAATGAACCAGCTAAAGGGATCTTTAAACCATCTTTTAATAATACTTGTAGCTCACAACTGAATTGCTTATTGCTTCCAGCCTGAAAAATAGCAGTTTTGACTTCTTCAGCAGATTCACTATCTATCAATGAATAAATAGAATTACCTACCAAATCCTTACTCAACGCTGAAAATAAATATGCACATGAATCATTTGCTTCAAGAATATTACCCGACTGTTCAAACAATACGATGCCATCCGGGGTATTTTTATATATCACCCTAAGCAAACTGTCCTTTTCAATTAACGCATCAACAGTATCTTGAAGTCTTTCTACTAACTCTAAATTGTTTCGTTTTAATAACTCGGTTTGCCATACTTTGTGTAAAGCTTGCAATAATACACTTTCATTTAATGGCTTTTCTAAAACATCCTCTACCCCAATACGTATTGCTTCTATCAGTGCACTTTGATGTGGTTTTGAAGTAACTAATAAACAACGACAGTCTGGGTTGATCATTTTAAGCTGCCTAAAAACATCAATACCTGTGCATTTATCCATATTAAAATCAGATATTAATAAATCGAACTTTTGATTTTTAGCTAACTCAATAACATGTTTAACCTCAGATGCTGTTGTTACATCTAAATGAGCGCCTTTCAAACTATTTTCTAGTTTTTCTAAACGCTGTATATCATCATCAACTAACAATACTTTGGGCAGTAGTATTTCGGCTTCAGCACTATTAATTCTTAGCTCTTCTTCTAAGATGCCAATAATTTCTTTATTATCAAAAAATGGATAAATCATTTGTGATGAAGGCAATAGCTGATGTAATTCAGCAAAGGTAGAGGAGATTTTTGCATCTTGAGAGTGCGGTGCTACAAGAAGAAATGGGATATCTTGAAAGTAACTTTTTAATTGTTGCACTAAAGACAGTGGAATACCGTGAACAACAACAATCATATCAAAATGATCTTTTATTAAATCATTTTTAGGCGCACTTTCGACTTCTAAGAAGTGGCTGAGTAAAGTTTCACAACCAACCAACTCTAGCAATACTTTTACACGCATTGCTAATACACTGCTATTATCTACGATCAAAATCCGTTTTAACATGAGCTAAATGCTGTTCCTTTCTTTTATTGCATTCTAATAGAGTAGCCTGTTTTTGTTTGTCATTCATTTTATTCCACGACAAAATTTCATCTAAGTGCCTAAAACACCCCATACAAATATCATTTTCAGATAAGCAGCAATTATCAATGCACGGATTACCTTTAGCCATATAAAAACCGATAAAAGGGTGTATTTTTAAGTATAGAGGAATTATTTAAAAAGAAGATATATGGCGCACCCTGCAGGATTCGAACCTGCGGCCTTCGCCTCCGGAGGGCGACGCTCTATCCAGCTGAGCTAAGGGTGCATTTTATAAATTACAGTAAAGGATTTTATTATCCTATCTAGTACTGTAGAGGGTTACAGACGTATGATAAAGCCAACTAATGTTAAATGCCAGCTTATTGATTCTATTTGCTTAATAATTCCACTATACTTTTTGCCTTTAGTAAGCTTTACTTAAAATAGTCTGATTTATGAATTGGCTAAATATAAAACTAGGAGAGATAAATGGCATTAATGACAATACTAGAAGTTGCCGATTTTTTAGGTGTAAAAGAAGAACGCGTAAAACGCTTAGAGCGAGAGCATTTATTAATTGCAAAAGAAAATAACGATGTAGGAGATCCTCTTTTTGATGATGGCGACGTTCAAAAATATAAAGAGCTTGCTGAACGCATTGGTGGTCTTTAGGTATATACCTCTTTATAAATGAAGCCTACTTGCTTTTAAAGTCACATTTATTCAATTGTGATAAAGCAAGTATGGCTGCCTCATCAAACCCACGTTCCACATACCAAAAATAGCATAAAGCATTATAAATAAAGATAAATATACTTAGCTTATTCTGTGCTAACTTTTCATCAATAATTAAGTTACTTTGCTTGCGATACAAGTTGAGTAGTTGAGATTTTTGTTGCTCATCAAATTGATAACTTGATGCGATAGCTGCCAAATCAAAAAAAATGTCATTCGTTTGCGCATATTCAAAATCAATTAAAATAAAACGATTACCATCATTAATGATATTGCTCTTTATTAAATCGTTATGACAAAAGCCTAAACTTTTTGGTAGTTCGCTCATTAAAGATAAAGCTAAGTTAACTTTGTGCTCAAATACTTTATATTCGATTAAGTTTTTATAGGGCGAAAAATGCACATCTAAGTCCATACAAACAGAGTTTGATGGAAATTGATGTAATTGACCTAATGTTTCAACAATCACACACAGAGATATGCTTGAGGCGATTTCACCCGGTATATAGTCAAATAAAGCGGTATTATTATCTTTATTAACACCATACACTTTTGGTGCGATATTTTTATTTGCTAATTGGGTTTGTGCCTGCAATTGAGGTATAGGCAATGCATTACGATAGCATTTTAATAAATAATGCTGTTGCTCAGTAATAATATGGTAATTAATATTACTGAGCCCGGCAGGCAGAAATGATGATTTTAAGATTTTTTCATCGGGTTTAAAGTGATAAAAAAAATCTGATATATTTTCCATTAAACAGCGTTTTTCATATCTTGATTATCGGTTATATCAAGTCTCTTTTTTTCATATTCTTGATACCAAGTACTAAAACCCCAAGCTGCCATTATGGTATAACAAATGAAAAGTACAACGGTTGGGTAATAACCTTTTTCAACATATAAATATATTGAAGCGCCATCAATTACTATCCAATATAACCAGTTTTCAAGCACTTTTTGAGTAACTAAATAGGTTGTTACTGCTGCAAAACAGGTCGTAAAACTATCTAAATAGGCAAAATCAGCATGAGTATAATTAGACATTATATAACCGACTGCAATTGAGACTAAAGTGGTTATAACGATAATTTTAAGATGCCGGTTTAAACCCCAAGATTGAATAGACACTTCCATTTTTTCTATTAAATCAGGTCCTTTATTATGTTTATGCCATGCAGTCCAACCATAAACAGCCATGCCCATGTAATACACATTTAATAATGATTCCATTAACAAAGCACCATTAAAAAACAAAATAGTATAAATAAAAGTACTAAAAAATGCAGCAGGCCAACACCATAGGCTTTCTTTTACCGCAAATAGAATATAAGCGATGGAAAAACCAACAGCGATATACTCCCAATGAGACATAGCAGTAAAGCCAGATAAAGTATCAGTGACAACTTGTGTCCAGTTTAAATCGCTCATTCTGGAGATAAATCGCCATTAATAAATTTACATACAAATATCGCTTTACCAAAAGTTTCATAAGACTTTTTAATTTCTTGGTTTAATACACTCATAACTAAATCATACTCACCAAAAACCTGTGTCGACATAGTATTGGTAATTACTTTTAAGCCTTCATGTGCATTTAATCTATCAATGAAATCTTGAATAAATGGAATGTAATCTTGGTTTAATGGGTATTTACTAATTTCTACAGAAAGTTTCATTTATTATCCTTTGAAAACTGCAGACTCGTATTTGAGCCTACAGTTTTAATTAAACGAATTAAAAATTATAGTTAAAGCTTACACCAGCAACCATAGGCTCGCCGTATTGCACATAAGTATGTGTTTCGTAGCCATCTTGTGGATCATTACCAAATTCAAAGCCACGTACCGCATACTCTTCGTCAAATAAGTTACGTGCCCATGCACTTAGTTCCCAATCATCTTGAGAATAAGCCATTTTTGCATTCACTAAATTAACGCTTGGTGCTTTTGAGTCATGGCCATCTGAAAAGTAATAATCATCTTTACCTTCTATGCCTACACTCATGTATATAGCATCAGTCGCATCAAATTTAGCATTTACAGAATATTGATACCTAGGCGCTTGTGCTTGCTCACGACCATCTTGATCAACACCAGATGAAGTCACATAGTCGTTAATTTTAGACTCTAAATAACCAAAACTACCATTTAAGCTAATACGGTCAGTTAATTGATAAGAACCATCAATCTCTAAACCATAGTTAGTGCCGCTACTACCGTTAGCATAAAAACCAGTGAACTGCTCTTGGCCGCCGTCTGTTTCTTTAATATTCCAATCTTTTAATTGAATATTATCGCGGTACATATAAAAAGCGGTAACACGAAGTAGTAACTTGTTATCCGCAGATGAGCCTCTTACACCAAACTCAGCGTTATATAAGTACTCTGGTTCAAATGTTGTATGGTTCTTAAAGAATTCATGATCTCCACCTATACCATCATCTTTAGCTTTTGCTAATGCTTCACCATTCACACCACCAGCCTTATAACCACGAGATAAACTTGTGTAAATCATAGTACGTGGTATCACTTGATACTCTAAAGCGACTTTACCACCAAACATCGTATCTGATGTAGTTTCTACTATGGCGTTATTATCGCTGTAATCACCATCATTTTGCTCTACACGAAGACCGGTAATTAAAGTGGTTTTATCATTGATTTGTGTTTCAACTTGACCAAATAACGCGACATTTTGTGTATCGTAAACCGATTGAAAGTCTTGTGATAACCAAGTGTACTGACGTGTTAAGTCAACATCTCTGCTTTGATAATACACACCTGTGATCCAATCGCCTTGTTTACCAGAAACCGATAGCTCTGCGCTGCGGTCTTCACGATCTCTATAATAAGCATCTGTTGAGCTGTAGCCCCAATCATGTAAACCTGCAGAACATAACTCAGGCTTGCTTGGATCATTACATACCCAATCTTCATCATAGCTATACAATAGCACTGAGCTAATGCCAGATACATTAAACGCAACATCAGCACTATCAAAACCAGTGAAAGTATTTGCCAAGCCAATTGCTAGGCTTTCTTGATCATCTTGACCAGGTTTATCAGCAACGCTAGTACGGCTATTATCTAAAGTGAAGCCATCGTAGCCATTATCAATATCAATAAAATGAACTGTTAGCTTAGAATGCAATGATTCTGTCACTTGGCTATCAAGTTTAAAACGGCTGATCACTTCATCTCGACCTTGTGTATCGTCACGTTCTAAATAAGCGTTTTCTACAAAACCATCAGACATAGACTGATAAGCACTAAACCTAAATGCAGTATCCTCCGTAATGCCCGTACCAAAAGCGATACCCGCATCTTTACTATTGTAGTTACCAGCGCCTATTTTAAAGTTTACATTGGTATCTTTTGACGCATTGGCTGTTTCGACATGTATCATACCTGCAAGGGCATCAGCACCAAAACGTGTACCTTGTGGACCACGGTAAATATCAACTTGCTCAGTATCAAATAATAATGCTGCGCCACCTAAACCTGAATAGTTAATACCATCAATTACCACGCCTACAGACGGATTAATTGGGTCTACAAACTGAGAACGTAAACCAACACCACGAATTTGCATAAAACGGCCACGTGAAGCACCCGCTGTAAAATTAACATTGGCTGCGCCATTTAAAATTTCATCTAACGCTGTAGCACCACGCATATCAATATCGTCTTTTGAGAATACTGAAGCACTAGCGCTTAACGTTTGAATGCTTTCTTTTTTAAAATCACCTGAAACCAAAATTCGCTCAATATCAGCTTCATTTCCTGTTGCTAAAGCAGGCGTAAGCATCGCCTGTGAAACTGCCAAGGCAAGTATTGTAGTAGATGTTTTAAATTTGAATTTCATGATGAACTTTATTCCATTGTTGTCTGTAGCGCGATACGCGTTATTTTATGTCAAAGATACTGATTTAAACAGTAAAAATGTGTAGTAGATTTAATAAAGACCAAAGTGGCTTTATTGGCAAATATCACAATCAGGATTTGCTGAAAATGATATTTTTTGTTGCTCAAAAGTCAGTGCATCAAAACTAATAAACTGATTTGAATGCATATGACCTAAAATATAATTTAAGGCTTGAGTCGCTTGCATAGAACCCATTACACCGAGTAATGGACTCAATACCCCAGAGTTTTCACAGTTAAGCGCTGCTTGCTGCTCTGATGGTTCAAATATACATTGATAACACCCATTGCCTTTTTGGCGATTATCAAAAGCCATTAACTGACCTTTTGTTGCGATTGCAGCCGCTGAAATTAAAACTTTTTCTAAACTAACACAGTGGCTATTTACCAAATATCGTGTGGTAAAATTATCAGAACAATCAAGTACAACATCTG
>Ga0209396_1004453_pt1 | contig 13610 bp, 13 predicted proteins | sample GOMGulsemesocosm_6_FD_184638 | JGI IMG/M metagenome (GOLD analysis project Ga0209396, IMG submission 184638) | Methane-oxidizing microbial communities from mesocosms in the Gulf of Mexico - GOM8C Gulf of Mexico (SPAdes) (version 2) | ecosystem: Environmental > Aquatic > Marine > Cold seeps...
AACGGTGAACGAAAATGAAGATGTTGTATCTCAAATGGTTAAGTATTTAGATTCTTTGTTTGAATTAATGTGGCAGTACCATTTTTTTTACGACAATCTTGCAGATATATTATCTCGAGATGAGACGTTAAAACTTAATTATCTTGCTTTACAAGAAAACTTACTGCTTCAAGCACAAAAAGTAATAACAGGTTTAAAGCATTCAAATATCATAAATATAGATGACGAAGACATTGTTGATTTAGCACATATGGTTAAAATAACAGTTAGTTTTTGGACGCCTTATGTTGAAACCCAAAGGCCTGAAGGTAAACTGGTATTATCTGATATTTATTCGGGTGTTTTAAAAGTATTATTTTTATTTAAGCCATATAGCACAGATGACGGCCGTGAAAAAATAGCTGCTTTGCAAAATAAGTATCGCGCTATGATTGTTGACTCTGAATAATAATATTTATTGGAGTTGGTATTCGCTCTGCTAAATTGTAGCAGAGCTACTTTCTTTATTTTTTATGGCAGTTTTCTAATAGTTGCTGCCAAAAATCGATGCCTTTTCTACGGGCTAGTTGAATATTATTTTCTGGTATCGAGTCTGGGTCATCATAGCTTTCTAATGCTTCAGCCATGCTTGCTTCTCTGATTATATGCAAAGTAGGGAAGGGTGCTCTATTGGTATAGTTAGCCGCATCATTTTCATCTGAATCAGCAAATACATAATCAGGATGAAAGTTAGCAATTTGATATTGTCCTTCAAATCCTTGTGCTACTAACATGGCATTGGCTAAATCAACCAAATCTAAAAAATCATTAAAGTCTTTAAATCCTTTATCAAATATTAATAACGTTGTTTCTACATTTGGATTTTGGTTAAGATAAATACATTGCTCTATCATTTCTAAAACAGCATCTTCAATATTAAGCGTATTACATACATGGTATTGAATACTGTTATTTTCTACTTCTTTACGTGCAAAAGGGCAAAAGTTATATTTAACAATGATATTGGCTACCCAAGATTTCATTTGCATGGCTACATTACTTTTTGACATATATTTCTCAATTATTAATTCAAATGACTTGCGATAATATCTACGGTTTTTTTGATCGCACCTTGGTTGTTTTTAACAAATAAAGCACCTTGTTGACCTATATTGTTACGGTAAGATTCATCATTAAATATTTGCTGTAAAATAGGGGTTATTTGTTCGATTGAATTAACCTTTAAACACCCTTTCGCTTGAAGTAACTCTGGATAAACATGTAAAAAATTAAAAATATGAGGTCCGGTAATAACGGGTATACCGTAAGCTGATGCTTCTAGTGGATTATGGCCGCCACGCTCTATTAAACTACCGCCGATAAAAGCACATTGCGCAGCACCATATAAAACACCCAATTCACCCATAGTATCGCCAAGTAATACTTGAGCTTTACATTCATTTGATAATGATGACTTACGTTCAAATGATAAATTTGCATCAGTGATTAAAGTTGCGACTTTATTAAATTGTTCAGGGTGTCTTGGTACTAATATTAATAAAGCGTTTGGATGCATTTTTAGTAATGATTGATGTATTTTTAGTAGTAATTCATCTTCACCTGGATGAGTTGAACCCGCAATCCAGATTGGCTGTTTATGAATTAGTTGTTGTTTTATATTTGAAACTTGAGCTAATGTATTTTGGTTTATTGTAATATCAAACTTGATTGACCCTGTAGTAATCACTTTATCTCTATCTAACCCTAATTCAATGAAGCGAGATGCATCACTTTCATCATGGGCAGCTAATTGAGTTATACCTTGCATTATTGATTTACTCAGTGAAGCAACCTTTTTATAACCTTTTAACGACTTTTCTGATAAACGCGCATTAAGTAAAAGTACTGGAATATTATTTTTTTTACTAGTCGCAATTAAATTGGGCCAAAGTTCAGTTTCTAATATGCAAATCATTTTTGGTTGTAGGTATTTTATAAAGCGCGCTGTGGCACAAGGAAAATCTAATGGTAAATATACATGTTCAACAGTATCTAAAAAACTGCGTTTTATCTGCTCAGTTCCCGTAGGGGTATTACAGGTAATCACAATTGAATTATTTGGATATTCCAGTTGTACTTTTTTAATTAAAGGTGTTGCGGCTACAACCTCACCAACAGAGGCGCAATGAAATACAATTGCCTGTTTTTTTATATTGTGTGATTTAATAAAGCCAAGCCTTTCATGCCAACGTTTACGGTAAGCGGGTGCTTTGTTACCTCTTAGCCATAAATGAAGTAAAATAAGCGGGCTTAGTAAATACAAGATAATTGAATAAAAAAAACGTGCCATAAATGAAATCTTAAATAAAAGGCTTATAGTGAAAGGCTATTTTAGCGCGAAGTGCTCTATAGCTAAACCACTTTTGCTTACATTTTTACACAGCTGCTTTGTATTAAGCCTTTTTAAGATCTGTTACTATTTACGCGCCAATTTTCTTTACTAAAAATTAATCAATACTATGAAATTAAAAACCTTATCTTCTTTAGTTTTTGCTTTGTGTGCTTTTGGTGCTCAAGCAAAACCAACTGCATATTTGCCGATTGCAATGGATGCGCAATTAGAGCAGCAAATTGACCGTATGTTTGCGTTAACAACAGGCTCGCCTATGAGTAAACCTTATGCATTACGTGAAATAGATATTGCTTTAAGACAATTAAAAAGAATTGATAATAGACTATATGACTCGGTACGAATTAAATTAAAACGATACCGTGGTAGTGATGATATAAGCCGTACAGGCGTAAAGTTCACGCTAAGCAATGATAAAGATATGTCTATTGCCAATCAAAGAGGTTTAACTTCTGATGAATGGGGGCAAGGTTTTTTTGAAGGCATTTGGCGCCCAAGTGACTCAACTTTATTACAAGTCGGTTTAGATTATCGTATTAATAGCAGTGAAATTGTTAACTACAATACATTTTTCAGTATTGCAGGGGATAACTTACAGTTAGACATGGGTTATAAAGAACATTGGTTTTCTCCTTTTAAAATGTCATCACAGTTAATTTCAACTAATGCGGAGTCATCGCCTTCGGTTTCATTAAGTTTTGCAGAGCCATTAAAGAATTGGTGGAATCTTGACTTTGAATTGTATTATTCACAATTAGATAAAGTTGAAGAAGGCATTCTTTATCAAGATGAATGGCATGATGGTCGCCCTAAACTAGCTGGTACCCATATTAGTATAGAGCCTATGGATGGCTGGAAGTTGGGGTTTAACCGTTTGATGCATTTTGGCGGCGGACCTAGAGAGGTCGGCTTTAGTGATATAATGAAAGCATATTTTGATCCTTCCGGTAGTGATAATGCGGGTAATATTGAAAATGGTTTGGATGGTGCTTTAGGTGATCAGCTTGCATCTATAACGAGTTTGTTTACGTTTAATTGGGGCATGCCGACTGAGCTTTATTTTGAATACGGAGGAGAAGATACGCAAGGAGATAATAACTTTAGCTTAGGAAATCAAGTCCATTCAATTGGTCTACACCTTCCCAAGCTGACTCATAATATATCCTTACGTTATGAGTATAATAACTGGAAAACAAAATGGTATACCAATGATATATATAAATTTGGCAATTCAAATAAGGGTAATATATACGGTCACTTTGCCGCAGATCAAAGAGATGATGGTGAGGAATCGCCAGCTCAAGTTCATGCATTAAGCATTGATTATTTTGCAGATACTCAATCCTTATGGCAAACCAAATTTGTGGTCATTAATAATGAAAGTGAAGATGCAGATAAATATGTTAAAGGTATGGAAATCCAAATTTTAAATAGCCGAGACTGGCAAGGTAAAAGAGTGGAAACTCAGCTAACTTATGGTAAAGATGTATATGATGAAAAATATAGTTATTTATCTGTTTCTTACTTCTGGTAATGTTTCGTATTAAGTACTTGGCTCAGTAAAAACGTTTTTCTGAGTCAGCTCTGCAAAAGCCTCAATTACTTTATCTGGATTAATCATATCAACTCGGCCTTTACCAAATAAAACGGTGCCTTTACCTAAAGGGCGCCAGTGACGAGCTGATTCTCGTATCAATGCTATTTGAGGAGTGCCAACACTTGATGCTAAGTGCATAATGGCTGTTTCAACTGAAATGACATAATCACAGCATTTTATCATTGCTGGTAATTCATAAAAATGTCCTATCGCACTAAATGTTTTAATTGGCAATTTATTCAGCTGTTCATCATCATGTATTTGCTTTTCTATATTTTCAAGTTGCGCAGGTGGGCTATTGATAATAAAGCTAAGCTGGTTATTCAGTGAAGCTAACTTAATTAGTAGCTCTTTTACTTGAGCCCATTGATAGTCTCGTTTATCGGTAGTTGATAAATGATTTATAAAAACAGTTTGAGCATCAACTAAATTATATTCATTTTTAAGTTCGCTCAAAAGATATTGCGCTGAAAGTAAATATTTTTTTTCTGGTACTATTTTTAAGGATCTTTTATTTTCAGTGACTTCTAAGCCAATCAGGTTTTTAAAACGAGTTTGGTAAAGGTCTGTAATATGATTATGATTTTTTTGTTGTTTTGAGTTTTCTAAATAAAAGCTATCAAGTGCTCTAAAGTGCCACCAACTTTTTAATGGACTTTTAAATGGTGCGCTTTTAATGCCTGTTATTGCTGCTGTGCTTGAAATTTCCCTGGCAATTTTGGCGTAACTTTCAGAGCGTGTTGTTGCTATAAAAAAGATTACATCATAATTATTAGAGTGTGCTTTTTTTATTAAATTATTACGTTCATCATTTGTTTTAACGATTGGATAAATTTGATTGATATAATCTTCATCATTTAGCCATTGGCATAAAGTTATATTTCTATCTGCATGCCAAGCTTTTGGCTTAGCCCTGCTATCATCAATCCAAATATCTAATTCAATATGTGGGTTTTGTTCTTTAAATGCCTTTAAAAAAGCGCCCTGATATACAAAGTCCCCGATAGCTAAATGTGTCATATATAAAATACGCTTAGCTTGTTTTAATTGTGCTTTGGAAATGAGTTGGGACAAGTGAATTGTAACCTTTGTAATTCAGAGTAAATTTAAAGTGTAAAGATATCATTGATAGGGAAAAAAATCTTAGTTTGAGTTAGTTTTTATCTCGTTTTCAATTAATTATTGCTAGTTACTCGAAATATAATTAAAAATTATGGATAATAAGCATCAAATATCATGGTTTCATAATGAAAAAATAAAGGATACTCCTATGAGCTCTCAAAATTGTGTTTCGAATAGCTATTTAAAAAGCCTAGAACGACATCGTAAAGCATTCGACACTATGGAAGCTTATCAAGAGCAAGCATTAGAGCTTTTAGCGCAATGCAAAAATACGCTAATTAATGGCGGTAAGGTTATTTGGTTTGGTAATGGTGGTAGTGCTGCCGATTCACAGCATTTAGCTGCAGAGTTTATGGTGCGTTATAAAAAAGAAAGAGCGCCTCTGGCTTCAATTGCTTTAACAACAGATACCTCCATTTTAACAGCGCATTCTAATGATTATCATTTTGACTCTGTATTTGAGCGCCAAATTTTAGGTTTATGCAGAACTGATGATTTAGTCATAGGCCTGACAACTTCAGGTACAAGTAATAATATAAACTTAGCCCTTGCTGCCGCTAATGATATTGGTGCATATACAGTTGCATTAACTGGCCGTGATGGTGGCGAAGTTAAAAACATCGCAAAATTACCAATTATTATAGAAAATAATGAAACAGCCCGAATTCAAGAAGCGCATATGTTTATAGGTCATTGGTTATGTGAAGCGCTTGATTTAATTTGTGATGAAATAACAGAGAGTAAAGCTTAATGGATTTATCATTTTTAAAGAGTTTATCACAGGCTAAAGTATTGGTTGTTGTTGATGTAATGCTTGATCTATTTTATGGCTATGGAGATTCTGGGTTAAATAATACAGGGAGTATCAACTAGTGGATTTATCATTTTTAAAGAATTTATCACAGGCTAAAGTATTGGTTGTTGGTGATGTGATGCTTGATCGATACTGGTATGGCGATACTGGGCGTATTTCTCCTGAAGCACCAGTACCTGTTGTTAAAGTGAATAAACTGGAAGATAAAGCCGGTGGTGCTGCCAATGTTGCTAAGAATATTGCTCATTTAGATGGTCAAGTGAGTTTGTTGGGTATTATTGGTGATGATGAATATGGCCGTACTTTAAAGCATTTATTAATTGATGAAAAAATAGAGTCGCAATTGGTGCTACAAAATGATCACCCTACAATTGCTAAAATGCGCATTATAAGCCGTCATCAGCAAGTTGTAAGACTTGATTTAGAAGAAAATTTCACTCAGAACCATAGTCAGTTATTATTAGATAAACTTAAAAATATAATCAATGAATATGACTTCGTTGTATTTTCAGATTACAACAAAGGTTCATTGAGCTTAATCAAAGAAATGATATTGGTTGCTAAAACTGCTGGTAAAACTGTTTTAGTCGACCCTAAATCTAAAGATTTAAGCCAATATGCGGGTGCTGATTATATTACACCTAACTTGACTGAATATTCAGCTGCTGGTGGTCAAGTAGGCTCAGAAGAGATCATTGCTGATTCTGCCCGTGAAATTATTAAGTCTGCAAAAATTGGCGCTATGTTACTTACACGTTCAGAGCAGGGCATGTCTTTAATCACAGCAGATGAAAAATATGACTTTGCAGCGCAAGTACTCGAAGTGTCTGATGTGACAGGTGCGGGTGATACTGTAATCGCAACATTATCAGTGATGTTAGCGGCAGGAATGCCAGCCAAAGATGCGGTTGAAGTGGCAAATTTAGCTGCGGGCATCGTTGTTGGTAAATTAGGTGCTGCAACGGTTTCCCCAGAAGAACTAGGTCGTAAACTCAGCCAATATTTAGTACAAACTGGTGAGCATTACCAAGCACCATTTGACGATGTATTACAACATATTGAATTTGCGCGTCAAAATGGCGAAACTATCGTATTTACTAATGGTTGTTTTGATATTTTACATGCAGGTCATGTGCGTTATTTAGCGCAAGCTAAAGCAAAAGGCGATCGTTTAGTGGTTGGTTTAAATAATGATGAATCAATTGCGAGATTAAAAGGCCCTGAGCGTCCAATAAATCCATTAGAAGAGCGTGCGATGGTGATTTCAGCACTCGGTTCAGTTGATTGGGTGATCCCGTTTGGTAAATTAGAAAATAATGATACACCCGCTAAGCTTATTGAGCAGGTTAAGCCTGATATTTTGATCAAAGGTGGAGATTACACTGTTGAGCAAATTGCAGGTGCTGATTTTGTATTAGCAAACGGCGGTAAAGTTGAAGTACTTGAGTTTTTAAATGGCTGTTCAACTTCAAATGTAATTAAAAAAATTCAACAGTTTTAATTAAATAACTATTAAAGCTGAGTGATAAAAGATGCATGGCATATTTTAATTTAACTAAATTAAGCCATGCATTTTTTATAAGTTGTGTGTAATTCAATCCAATCTTTATCTTGCCAATAAAAGTAGGTATTTCTATTTTTCTCTTTTTCAAAAGAGCGTTGCAACCGTGCAATATTACTTTGCTGCCAGCTCAAGTTTGGTTTTCTTAGCTCACCTCTATCAAAATCAATTAAAAACACCTCACCTTGATCATCAAATAAAATATTATTGATATTCAGATCGGCGTGATAAACACCAGATTGATGAAATGTAGCGATGCACTGTGCAACCTGTGTAGTTTCGAGTTTTGTCAGTTCTCGTTGTTTTAATATATCGAGCAGGCTTTGAGCACCTTCTATTGCAGAAGTGATAATATCGCCACGATAAATTCCCCCTGTTTTTGTAATTTGAGCTGCGATAGGTTCAGGTACGTTTAGCCCTTTTTGTTTAAGCTGTGTGAGCAATTCAAATTCTTGAAAAACTCTGGTTTTTTCTAAGCCCAAATACAGATACTGATCTTGTAAAACCTTGCCAATTAAACCGCCGCGCCAATAATGGCGTAAAACACCTTTGATATTGTTATGCTTAAAAAACCATACACTTGCACGCCCTTTTTTTTGAGCATAAATTTTATTTTGTTCACGCCAATAGTTAGGATTGAACCAGTCAATTGATAAATCACTCGAAGGTAATTGCCAACTGAGTAAATACTGATTTTTATTTTTTTCTATTTGGGTATTCATTTAATCGGGTATGAAATGCAAGATATTGCTAGTTTACCGCTGTTGTAGATAGATGGAAACTTGGTTTGTTGCTTTAAGTCATTTAAAATCTCCTTATTCGTATTTTGCTGTGTTTATAATTTAAAGGTGAATTGTGGTTAAAACCAATCAGTATCAAGATATATGTATTCTTAGGTTATCTGCCATTGGCGATGTATGTCATGCAGTTTCGGCTGTCCAAGCAATTCAACGACATAATCCAAAAGCAAAAATCACATGGGTTTTAGGTAAAGTAGAAGCGATGTTATTAGCTGGCTTGCCAGGTATCAAATTTGTTATTTTTGATAAAAAACAGGGGAAAGCGGCTTATCAAAAACTGAAATCTGAATTTAAAGGTAAAAAGTTTGATATTTTATTGCATATGCAAGTGGCATTAAGAGCAAATATTGCTGCTGCTTATATTCCTGCAAAAGTAAAAATGGGTTTTGATTGGTCTCGATGTAAAGAGGGCCATGCTATTTTTACTAATAAACGCATTGCTGCACAAACTGAACCACATGTACTCGAAGGTTTTCAAGGCTTTGCTAAATCCATTGGTGTGCCAGATTATGAACCTAGTTGGCAAATGCCCCATAATAAAGCTGATTTAGCTTTTGCAAATCAGATATTAGCTGATTTTGATACGCCAAATAAAAAGGTATTTGTGATATCTGCTGCTGCCAGTAAAAAAGAAAGAAACTGGTTACCAGAACGATATGCCGCTTTAGCACAACATGCTTATAAAAAAGGTTTTAAAGTTGTATTAACGGGTGGTCCTGTTGATATGGAAAAAGCGCTTGCTAGTGATATTCAAAGCTATTGTGACTTTGAAATATTAAACTTAGTTGGCAAAACCAATTTAAAACAATTGTTATGTATTTTAAAACAAGCAGATTTAGTACTTGCGCCAGATACCGGTCCTGCTCATATGGCCGTTACTGTAGATACACCGGTTATTGGTTTATATGCCCATTCAAACCCTAAACGCACGGGTCCTTATAAATATCAAGATTTTGCTGTTGAGGTTTATCATCAAAATTTAAAAGCACAGTTTGGTAAAACAGCTCAGCAATTACCTTGGGGTAAGCGTTGTAAAGGTAAAGATTTAATGTCACAAATTCAAATAAAAGATGTTGTTGCGATGTTTGATTGTATTGTAAGTGAAAAAGCAATTTTGGAGTCTGCATAATGAATAAAGCGGTATTTTTAGATAGAGATGGTGTAATCAATCATGATCATGCGTATGTATCTAAAATTGAAGACTTTGAATTCATTGATGGTGTTTTTGATGCGTGTCAGCAGTTTATAAAACAAGGTTTTATGATTATAGTTGTGACAAATCAGTCGGGAATTGGTAGAGGTTATTATTCAGAACAGGACTTTAATTTACTGACTGACTGGATGAAATCACAATTTAGTAAACATCAAATACCGATAACAGAAGTGTATTTTTGTCCACACCATCCTAAAAACGCGTTACCAGAATACTTAAAAGAATGTGATTGCAGAAAACCTATGCCAGGCATGTTAAATCAAGCCATTAAGCAGTTTGATATTGATGTCACTCAAAGCATGATGGTGGGTGATAAAATATCAGACTTACAAGCTGCGCAAGCTGCTGGAATTAAGACTAAAATATTAGTTGAATCTGGAAAACCTGTTACTGATGAAGGTAAAGCGATTGCTGATGAAGTATGGCAAACCTTATCTATTCGCTAAATCATTAAAAATTTTAATGTATTACATTGTACTTACTCATATCAATAGAGAGTGCATTTAACAGGCTAAACTTTTAAACTAGGCCGAATTTAATATTAAATATAGTTATCTTGCATAAAGTATGCAATTTAGTTAATTATCCGTTCAAATTTTGGAGAAACAGATGAGAGCATCTGCATTTTATGATCAGTTAAAGCAACAAATCGAACAAGTAAAACTTGATGGTTTGTATAAAAATGAGCGTATTATTACTTCTCAGCAGCAAACTCAGATCACTGTAAGTTCTGGTGAACAGGTGATCAACTTCTGTGCAAATAACTATTTAGGTTTAGCAAACCACCCGGATTTAATAGCTGCAGCACAACAAGGTTTAGAACAACACGGCTTTGGTGTTGCATCGGTGCGTTTTATCTGTGGTACACAAGATATACATAAAACACTAGAACAAAAAATAAGTAATTTTTTAAAAACTGAAGATACAATTTTATACTCATCATGTTTTGATGCTAATACAGGTTTATTTGAAACTTTATTAGGCCCTGAAGATGCGATCATTTCAGATGCTTTAAATCATGCTTCTATTATTGATGGTGTACGTTTATGTAAAGCGAAACGTTTTCGCTATGCAAATAACGATATGGCTGCATTAGAAGAGCAATTAATTGCTGCCGATGCTGCTGGCGCAAAAACAAAATTAATCGCAACAGATGGCGTATTCTCAATGGATGGCGTAATTTGTAATTTAGCTGGAGTATGTGATTTAGCTGATAAATACGATGCATTAGTTATGGTTGATGACTCTCACGCTGTAGGTTTTGTTGGCGAAAATGGCTGTGGTACTGCAGAGCATTGTGGTGTGATGGATCGTGTCGATATTGTTACCGGTACTTTAGGTAAAGCATTAGGTGGCGCATCAGGCGGTTATACTGCTGCAACTGCTGAAATTGTTGAATGGTTACGTCAACGCTCACGTCCATACTTATTTTCAAACTCATTAGCGCCTTCAATTGTAAATGCATCTATTAAAGTTTTAGATATGCTTGCTGATGGTGGCGAACTTCGCGCAACATTATGGGATAACGTAGCTTACTTCCGTGAACAAATGGAAGCAGCTGGATTTACATGTGGCGGTAAAGATCACGCTATTATCCCTGTAATGCTAGGCGATGCAAAATTAGCTTCTGAAATGGCTGATAAGTTATTAGTTGAAGGTATTTATGTAACAGGTTTCTCATTCCCAGTTGTGCCAAAAGGTCAGGCACGTATTCGTACTCAAATATCTGCAGCGCATACTAAAGAACAACTAGATAAAGCTATTTCTGCCTTTACACGTATTGGTAAAGAGATGGGAGTGATTTAATCATGAAAGCATTATCAAAGTTAAAGGCTGAACCTGGGATTTGGATGACAGATGTGCCAAAACCTGAAGTTGGCCATAATGACTTATTAATTAAAATACGTAAAACTGCAATTTGTGGCACTGACGTACATATTTATAAATGGGATGAATGGTCACAAAATACCATTCCAGTGCCTATGGTTGTAGGTCATGAATATGTTGGTGAAGTTGTTGATATGGGCCAAGAGGTTCGTGGCTTTACTGTTGGTGATCGTGTATCAGGTGAAGGTCATATCACGTGTGGTCATTGTCGTAACTGTCGTGCAGGCCGTGTACATTTATGTCGTAATACAACAGGTGTTGGTGTAAATCGAGAAGGTGCTTTTGCTGAGTATTTAGTGATCCCTGCGTTTAATGCTTTTAAAATCCCTGATAATATTTCAGATGAGTTGGCATCTATTTTTGACCCATTTGGTAATGCTGTTCATACTGCACTTTCTTTTGATTTAGTGGGTGAAGATGTATTAATCACGGGTGCAGGCCCAATAGGTATTATGGCAGCAGCAGTTGCTAAACATGTTGGTGCTCGCCATGTAGTTATCACTGATGTAAATGAATATCGACTTGAGTTAGCTCGAAAAATGGGTGCTACACGCGCTGTTAATGTAGCGACTGAAAAGCTAGAAGATGTGATGACTGAGCTTGATATGACAGAGGGCTTTGATGTTGGCCTTGAAATGTCGGGTGTACCATCTGCATTTAATTCTATGCTCAATAATATGAATCATGGCGGTAAAATTGCTATGTTAGGTATTCCACCTTCAGATATGGCAGTTGATTGGAACCAAGTTATTTTTAAAGGTTTAGTGATCAAAGGTATATATGGTCGTGAAATGTTTGAAACTTGGTACAAGATGGCAAGTTTGATTCAATCAGGTTTAGACTTAAATCCAATCCTTACCCATGAATTCCATATCAATGACTTCCAAGAAGGCTTTGATAAGATGATTTCCGGTCAATCAGGCAAAGTGATCCTTAATTGGGATTAGCTTTAAATCTAATGCTAACCCATGAATACTATATCAATGACTTCCAAGAAGGTTTTGATAAGATGATTTCCGGCCAATCGGGTAAAGTCATTCTGAATTGGGATTAGTGTTAATCACTTTCTAGCTTACTCGTAAGTATCATACCTATGGCCTCTAAGTTGAGGCTCATAGGGTGATTTTCAGATAATACAGGTAAGTCATTCTTAATTGGGATTAGTGTTAACTGGATAGAAAGTATAAAATGAAAGCGCGAATTTATTCGCGCTTTTTTTATCAAAAGTAAATATTAATAGTTAAAGGTAAGTCATGGAATTTAAAGTAATTGATTCAGTACAATTAAAAGAGCGTTTATCGGAAGATAATTTAGTAATCGCTGATATTAGAGATGTTAACTCATTTAATGAAGCGCATATTCCAAATTCAATAAATATTTCAAATGAAAATATTGCACAATTTATGATGGAACGTGATTTTGAACAGCCAATTATTGTGGTTTGTTATCATGGAATAAGCTCTCAAGGCGCTGCAAACTATTTAATAGGTCAAGATTTTGAAGATGTATATAGCCTCGTCGGTGGCTTTACAGATTGGGCATCGAAGTTCCCTGGTGATGTCGCAAAGGCTTAAAATACTTAATATGGATGAGTATCAGGGATTTTTAACACCCTTTAAAAACATCAAAACTTAAGGTAAGAGAGTTATGATTTTATTAGCTCAGCTAGATAATATAAGAGCTGCACAAGGTTTTATTGATTATTTAAAAACGCAAAGTATTGAAGCGCAACTCGTAAAAGGGCAAGAGAAACAAGCTGCGATTTTAGTTGATGAGAATTGCTATTCTCAGGCCCATGATTTATGGATTGAGTTTGATAAAGACCCAAACCAAGATAAGTATCTTGCTGCATCTTGGGATGCTGGGGTCTCGAATGCACCATTTCAATATTCAGGCTCTACACTTAATATAAAGCAGCGTTTTAATGCATTGAGTTGGTTTAATCAAAGCATTACGGTTACTTCTATCGTTATTTATATTGCCTTTATGTTTGGCGGTTTTGATACTTTATTTGCTGTATTGCAGTTTCAACCTAATAATCCAATAAACTGGATCACGCCTGCAATCATTCATTTTTCTGCCATTCATATTATTTTTAACTTAATGTGGTGGATGCAATTAGGGGATCAAATTGAAAAATCCTTAGGAAAATCGCAGTTACTCATTATTTTTTTAACAAGTGCAATAATCAGTAACTGGGCTCAATACTTATTGGTTGGTCCAAATT
>Ga0209396_1004454_pt1 | contig 13609 bp, 7 predicted proteins | sample GOMGulsemesocosm_6_FD_184638 | JGI IMG/M metagenome (GOLD analysis project Ga0209396, IMG submission 184638) | Methane-oxidizing microbial communities from mesocosms in the Gulf of Mexico - GOM8C Gulf of Mexico (SPAdes) (version 2) | ecosystem: Environmental > Aquatic > Marine > Cold seeps...
AAGTTTAAAAATATTGATATCAATGTATCTCAGGGCACCTGGATGAATATAGATGTCAGTCCTAATGGTAAAGAGATAATTTTTGATTTACTTGGTGACATTTACAAAATGTCAATTGATGGCGGTAAAGTCACACCATTAATTAAAGGGATTGCATGGCATATGCAGCCTAAGTTTAGCCCTGATGGAAAACATATTGCGTTTACATCGGATCAAGGTGGTGGCGACAATATATGGCTAATGAATGCTGATGGCACCTCTCCTCGAGCTGTCACAAAAGAGACTTTTAGATTGCTAAATAGCCCAGCATGGAGCCCTGATGGTAACTACATTGTTGCAAGAAAACATTTCACGGCATCACGTTCATTAGGTGCTGGAGAAGTGTGGATGTACCACAAGACCGGAGGTAGCGGTGTTAAGCTTACTAAGCGATCGAATGACCAAAAAGACTTGGGAGAACCGGCTTTTTCTCCAGATGGTAAGTATGTTTACTTTAGCCAAGATGCAACGCCAGGAAAAACATTCCATTACAGCAAAGATTCAGTTAAAGGCATTTACAAAATAAAACGCCTTGAGCGAGAGACTGGTAACATTGAAACAATCATCAGTGGTATGGGCGGCGCCATCAGACCAACACCAAGCCCTGATGGCAAAAAACTTGCCTATATTGCTAGAGATGACTTTAAGTCATCTCTCTATATTTACGACTTAGCATCTGGTGAAAAAACACAAATCTACAATGATTTAGATCGTGACATGCAAGAAACATGGGCTATTCATGGCGTATACCCGACAATTGACTGGACTCCAGATAACAAAAAAATAGTATTTTGGGCTGGTGGAAAAATCAATAAACTTGATGTCAGAACAAAATCAGTAGCTGATATCCCATTTACTATTCAAACCACTAAAAAAGTACAAGAGGCGTTACGGTTTGCACAACCTATCGAAAAGGATAGCTTTGACGTAAAAATGTTAAGAAACGTTCAGGTATCACCTAACGGCGAGAAAGTTATCTTTGAAGCATTAGGAAAACTTTGGATAAAAAAATTACCGAACGGGAAACCTAAGAGACTTACTAAAGATAAATCAGCTTTTGAACTCTACCCACAATGGTCTAGAGATGGTAAAAAAATAGTTTATGCAACATGGAATGATCAAAATCAAGGTGGCATTAAAGTCGTTTCTAGCCGAAATGGTCGAGGTAAAACTATCACAACTGAGCCCGGTAAATACGTTGAGCCTACATTTTCACCCAATGGAAAAACAGTTGTTTATAGAAAGGTTAGAGGCGGAAGTATTCTACCAGCTAAGTGGTCATTAGATACTGGACTATATCAAGCACCTACAAAAGGTGGAGAAAACAAACTCATCACAAAATACGGTTATATGCCTCAGTTTGGGCTAAACAATGATCGCATATTTTATATGAACTATGGTGCAAAACAGTCATTTAATAGCATTGATTTATCAGGTAATAACAGCCGTAAACATTATGAAAGCAAATTAGCGACTGAATTTAAGATCAGCCCTAATGGCGAGTACCTAGCATTTGCTGAGCGCTTCAAAGTTTATATTACGCCATTTTCAATCACTGGTAACTCAATCTCAATTGCACCGTCAGCAAAAAATATTCCCGTTAAGGAATTATCCTCTCGCGCTGGTGAAAACATTAGTTGGACTAAGAACAGTGACAATTTATATTGGTCATTAGGCCCTGAACTTTATCAATCAAATATCTCTTCACTCTTTGCATTAAAAGATAAAGACGATTCAAAAGCAGCTATCAAAGCAAAAAATGGACTCAACATTGGTTTTATGAAAAATGTTGATGTTCCACGTGGAACAATTGCTTTTGTTGGTGGAACAGTCATTACAATGAACGGCAAAGAAGTGATTAATAAAGGCGTTGTTATTGTTGAAGGAAATAAAATAAAACAGGTTGGCAGTAAGGATACTATTACCATTCCTTCGTCAGCGAAAATTATTGATATCACTGGCAAGACTCTAATGCCTGGTTTAATTGATGTACATGCACATGGTAGTCAAGGCAGTAATGAAATAATCCCACAGCAAAACTGGAAGAACTATGCCGAGTTAACTTACGGCGTAACAACGACACATGATCCATCAAATGATACGACCGAAGTATTTGCAGCGAGTGAACTGCAAAAAGCGGGAAAAATAATAGCGCCTAGAATATTCTCTACAGGCACCATTTTATATGGTGCACAAGGTGTTGGTTATAGCTCGCATGTTGATAGCTTGGAGGATGCAAAATTTCATATTGAGCGCCTTAAAAAAGCCGGAGCATTTAGTGTCAAAAGTTATAACCAACCAAGAAGAAACCAACGTCAGCAAATAGTTGAAGCTGCACGTCAATTAGAAATGATGGTTGTTCCAGAAGGTGGCTCACTGCTGCAACATAATTTAACGATGGTGGCCGACGGTCATACAGGGATTGAGCATTCTATTCCAGTAGCCAAGATTTACGATGATGTAAAACAACTCTGGAGCCAAACAGATGTTGGCTACACCCCAACTTTAGTCGTTGCTTTCGGTGGCATTTGGGGAGAAAATTATTGGTATGATAAAACTGACGTTTGGACAGAACCAAAGTTAAATAAATTTGTACCGGCTAGTAGTTTTAAACCAACCTCAATGCGTCGCACCAAGGCACCAGATCATCATTATAATCATGTAAGTAATGCTGAAGTTGCCAAACAGCTACAAGATCTTGGTGTCAAAACAAATATTGGTGGCCATGGCCAACGAGAAGGTTTAGGTGCTCATTGGGAGATTTGGATGTTTAAACAAGGCGGTATGTCAGCACTTGAATCCTTAAGAACAGCAACGATAGATCCTGCACATTATCTTGGTCTAGACCATGCCATTGGTTCAATAGAAACTGGGAAACTTGCCGACATGATAGTCATAGATGGTAACCCGTTAGATGACATAAGAACGACAAAAAATGTCACTTACACAATGATTAATGGACGCTTATATGATGCTAATACCATGAATGAAGTAGGTAATAGAGAAAAGAAACGAAAGCCTTTCTACTTTGAAAAAAGTAGTAAATAATCCCCAGCACGTCTATCATCTTAACGGATGATAGACGTGTTTAATCATTGACAGTCTTTATGATAATCACATGTCACTAAATGATTGTTAAACATACCAACCGCTTCCATAAATGCATAACATATTGTTGGTCCTACAAAGTTAAATCCCCATTTTTTTAGAGCTTTTGACATGGCCAATGACGCTTCATTTTGAGTTGGGACATCTTCACTATATCTATAATTATTTTGAATAGGACTGCCACCGACAAAGCCCCATAAGAATTCACTAAAATTAATTCCCTCATCAGTCATTTTTAAATAACCCAAAGCATTTTTATGTATTGAATTAATCTTAAGTTTATTTCTAATAATTTTAGGGTTATTCAACAAATCTTCTAACTGAACGGGTGTCAGTTTAGCAATTTCTGTCGGCTCAAACTGACAATATGCATCGAGATAGCCCTGCTTTTTTTTAAGGATAGTTATCCAAGAAAGTCCGGCTTGTTGACCGTCGAGACAGAGCTTTTCAAACAGCAATTTACTGTCATAAATAGGACGTCCCCATTCATTATTATGATAAGCAACATAGGTCTCATCACTTAGAGTGACCCAAGGACAGATACTAGGTTCTTTTTGTTTCATCACAATATCCAATTTTATATAAGGGAATTCAAAATACCCTATTTACGATATAAATGTCGATGTTATAATCAACACCATTTTTTCACCATCGGCCAGAGCACAAAGTAAATATTATGCCTAAATACGATACAAAAACTTTTCAAGGTTTAATCCTCGCGCTACAGGATTATTGGTCACGTCAAGGCTGCGTTATAGTACAGCCTTTAGATATGGAAGTAGGTGCTGGCACCTTTCACCCACAAACATTTCTACGTTCATTAGGCCCAGAGCCAATGAGCAGTGCTTATGTTCAACCGTGTCGACGCCCTACCGATGGCCGTTACGGCGAAAACCCTAACCGCTTACAGCATTATTATCAGTTCCAAGTCGTATTAAAACCAAATCCAGAAAACATTCAGGAGCTGTATCTTGAATCACTTACCGAGCTCGGTATTGATCCATTAGTACATGATATACGTTTTGTTGAAGATAACTGGGAATCTCCTACATTGGGCGCTTGGGGCCTAGGATGGGAAATCTGGTTAAACGGAATGGAAGTGTCTCAATTCACCTACTTCCAACAAGTTGGCGGCCTAGAATGTTCACCAGTGACTGGTGAGATCACTTACGGACTGGAACGTCTAGCGATGTATATTCAAGGCGTTGACAGCATTTATGATCTTGTATGGACTGACGGTCCTTTAGGTCGTGTTACTTATGGTGATGTTTTCCATCAAAATGAAGTTGAACAATCAACTTACAATTTTGAGCATGCCGATGTAGACGCCCTATTTGGTCAGTTTGATCAATGTGAAAAAGACAGTCAAAAACTCATTGAAGCAGGCCTTGCTCTACCAGCTTACGAACAAGTAATGAAAGCATCTCATGTTTTTAATTTACTTGATGCAAGACATGCAATATCGGTGACCGAACGTCAGCGTTATATCCTACGTGTTCGCGCATTGTCTAAAGCAGTTGCACAAACTTATTATGACTCACGTGAAGCGCTAGGTTTCCCGTTATGTAAAAACAATAAGGACGGCGAATAATGTCTGTAGAAAATCTAATTATTGAACTGGGAACTGAAGAGTTACCACCTAAGTCCCTCAGAACACTGGCCGAAGCTTTTCGAGACGGCATGAAAGTGCAGCTAGAAAAAGCAGATATAGCGTTTGAATCTATCGATTTTCTAGCTTCGCCGCGCCGTCTAGCAGTGTCTGTTAAAGCACTGGCTACAGGTCAGTCAGATAAAGTAGTTGAAAAGCGTGGCCCAGCAGTTTCTTCGGCATTTGATGCTGATGGTAATGCAACTAAAGCAGCTCAAGGGTGGGCACGTTCAAACGGTATTACAGTTGAACAAGCCGAACGCTTAAAGACAGATAAAGGTGAATGGCTACTGTTCAAGGCTCATGTAAAGGGTCAAGAAACCAAGACTCTCTTGGCTGCAATGGTTGATAATGCTTTAAATAAGTTGCCTATTGCTAAGTCAATGCGTTGGGGCAACAACTCAATGCAGTTTATTCGTCCAACGAAAACACTCACCATACTATTAGGTAGTGAATTAATTGAAGGCACAGTTTTAGGTTGTAAGTCAGCACGTATTATCCGTGGACACCGTTTTCATTGTAATAAAGAACTTGTTCTTGATCATGCTGATAACTATGAATCACTACTTCGAGATGAAGGCTTTGTAATCGCTGATCATGAAGCTCGTAAAGCACTCGTCAAAGAGCAAGTTATTGCAGCTGCAACAAAAGAAAATGGCGTTGCTGAAATTGATGATGACTTGCTAGAAGAAGTGAGTTCAATCGTTGAATGGCCAATCACTTATGTTGGTAGCTTTGAAGATAAGTTCTTAAACGTGCCATCCGAAGCGCTTATCTACACGATGAAGGACAATCAGAAGTATTTCCCATTACTTGATAATGACGGAAAACTAATGGCGCGCTTCATCTTTGTATCTAACATCGATAGTAAAGAGCCTAAGCAAGTTATCGAAGGAAATGAAAAAGTTGTTCGTCCTCGTTTAGCCGATGCTGAGTTCTTTTACAATCAAGATCAAAAGCATACCTTAGAAAGCAGAATAGATAGTTTAGACACTATTCTATTCCAAAAACAATTAGGAACGCTTAAAGAAAAGTCTTCACGTATTGCCGAACTTGCTGCCATTATTGCCGATAAAATTGGTACTAATGCAGTCGATGCAAAGCGCGCTGGTTTGTTATGTAAAACAGATTTAATGACAGACATGGTACTTGAATTCCCTGATGTTCAAGGCGTTATGGGAATGTACTATGCTCGCTTTGACGGTGAGTCAGAAGATGTTGCCGTTGCGCTTAATGAGCAGTATATGCCCCGTTACGCTGGTGACCAGTTACCAGGTTCACTCGTTAGTTGTGCTGTTGCTTTGGCCGACAAATTCGACACCTTAGTTGGCATATTCGGCATTGGCCAAGTACCTAAAGGCGATAAAGACCCGTTTGCTCTACGTCGTGCAGCTATTGGTGCATTACGTATTATTGTTGAGAAGGATTTAGATCTTGATCTCACCGAGCTGGTCTCTGCATCAACAAGTCTTTACGGTGATAAGTTAACAACCGACGTATCAGGTAGCGTAGTTGATTTCATGTTAGGTCGATTCAATGCATGGTACCAAGATCAAAACGTGGCTACTGACATAGTAAAAGCTGTTATGGCACGCCGTCCAACACGCCCTAGTGACTTTAATAAACGTATTGAAGCCGTTACAGCATTCAGAGCATTAGAAGCCTCAAAAACGCTTGCAGCTGCGAATAAACGAGTTGGTAACATTTTAGCAAAAACAGATGATGTAATTGCTGACACTGTTAATTCAACATTATTAATTGAAGATGCAGAAATCAACTTAGCTAAAATTGTTGCGCAATTAACAACAGACTTGGCGCCAGTATTTGCTGTAAGTGATTACAACACAGCGCTAACACAACTGGCTCAACTTAAAGATCCTGTTGATGCGTTCTTCGATAACGTGATGGTTATGTGTGATGATAATGCCACCAAACTTAACCGTTTAGCGTTATTAAATATACTAAGAAATCAGTTTCTTAATGTTGCAGATATTTCTCTGTTACAAAGCTAAATACAGATTTAAAAGTAATAATAAAAGGCAGACTTCACTTTGAAGTCTGCCTTTTTTTTAATTCTAATTATGATATTAAAAATCGAGGTAAAAAAAAGGAGCCTATTAGGCTCCTTTTTTAATATTTATATCAATACTTAAACGTCTAAGTTAACAACTCTTAACGCGTTCTCTTCAATGAAGTTACGTCGCGGTTCAACTTGATCGCCCATTAAAGTAGTAAACAATTGATCCGCTGTAATAGCATCTTCAACGGTAACTTTAAGCATTCGGCGATTTTCAGGACACATTGTGGTTTCCCATAACTGCTCAGGGTTCATTTCACCCAATCCTTTATAACGCTGAATATACAGACCACGTTTAGATTCGTGCATCAACCACTCAAGTGCCTCAACAAAGTTCACGACTTCTTTCTTACGTTCACCACGTTTAACAAAGGCTCCTTCTTCGAGTAAGTCACCAATGTTGATACCTAAGGCAACAACTTTTGCATAATCACCAGACGCTAAATAAACCTGATCAAGTACATAAACGGTATCAACACCGTGCATACGAACAGTTATTTGCGGCAAGAATAATTGAGATTCATCATCGACAACAGCTTCACCAGAATATAATGTACCTTTATCGTCTTTTTCATTAAGTACATCAACCAAAACCTTCACCCATTGATCTACAACAGATTGGTCTGTTAATGAATCGATAGCCAATTTAGGTGTATATATTAATTGATTTAATATATCTGATGGGTAGCGTAATTGTTGACGCTCGATAGCAGCTTCAACAACACGATATTCTTTAACCAAAGACTCTAATGCAACACCGCCAATACCAGGTGCTTGAGCATTAACATGCAAAGTACTATTGTCTAAAGCGATAGTTGTTAGATACTCGTTTAATACCTCATCATCTTTAATATAACGTTCTTGCTTACCTTTCTTCACTTTATACAGTGGTGGTTGAGCAATGTAGATATAACCATTTTCTACCATTTCAGTCATTTGACGGTAGAAGAATGTTAGCAACAATGTACGGATGTGAGATCCATCAACATCGGCATCGGTCATAATGATGATTTTATGATATCGAATTTTCTCAGGGAAATATTCTTCACGTCCGATACCACAACCCAATGCGGTAATTAACGTTGCAACTTCTTGCGAAGACAACATTTTATCAAAACGTGCTTTCTCAACATTAAGAATTTTACCTTTAAGAGGTAAAATAGCTTGATTCTTACGATTACGCCCCTGCTTAGCACTACCGCCAGCAGAGTCCCCTTCCACGATGTAGAGTTCAGATAGTGCAGGATCTTTTTCCTGACAATCGGCTAATTTACCCGGTAAACCACCTAAGTCTAACGCGCCTTTACGACGTGTCATCTCACGTGCTTTACGAGCAGCTTCACGAGCACGAGCCGCATCAACAATCTTACCTACAACATCTTTAGCGACTTGAGGGTTTTCTAATAAGAAATCGTTAAGATTAGCGCCCATGCTTTGCTCTACAGCCGCTTTCACTTCACTTGATACTAACTTATCTTTTGTTTGCGAACTAAACTTAGGGTCAGGTACTTTAACAGAGATTACAGCCGTTAAGCCTTCACGCGCATCATCACCAGTGGCACTAGTTTTGTTCTTTTTGTTAAAGCCTTCTTTTTCCATGTAAGTGTTTAACGTACGTGTTAAAGCCCCACGGAAACCAGCTAAATGAGTACCACCATCTCGTTGAGGGATGTTATTGGTAAAACAGAAAATACTTTCTTGGTAACCATCATTCCATTGCATAGCAACTTCAACAGTTGTGCCATCTTCTCTTTCATCACTAAAGTAAAAGATATCTTTGTGAACCATTGTTTTATTTTGATTTAAATAATCAACAAAGGCAGAAATACCACCTTCATAACAATAGTTTTGGCTCTTACCTTCGCCACGCTCATCAACCAAGGTTATAGAAACACCAGAGTTCAAGAATGCAAGCTCACGAACACGTTTAGTTAAAATTTCATAATGAAATAACGTATCGCTGAATGTTTCATGACTTGGCCAGAAACGCATTTGCGTACCTGTTTTTTCACTATCGCCAATTTCTTTTAACGGTTCAACAGGTTCACCATGAATATAAGTTTGAGAGTAAATATGCCCTTGGCGATGAATCGTAATTTCTAGTTTTTCAGACAATGCATTTACAACAGAAACACCAACGCCATGAAGACCACCAGAAACTTTGTAAGAGTTATCATCAAACTTACCGCCTGCATGTAATACAGTCATGATAACTTCGGCTGCAGATACACCCTCTTCTTCGTGAATATCAACAGGAATACCACGTCCATCATCTTTTACAGATACTGAACCGTCAACGTGGATAGTAATTGTAATATCACTACAATGACCAGCTAACGCTTCATCAATCGAGTTATCCACCACTTCGAAAACCATGTGATGTAAGCCAGAACCATCATCAGTATCACCAATGTACATTCCTGGGCGTTTACGTACTGCATCAAGTCCTTTAAGAACCTTAATACTCGACGAATCGTAACTATTCTCTTCTGACATATATTATTCTCGTTCTAAGTTGTCCTGTGTAATCACACCCTGTTCCACGTGAAACATGTTGGTCTGATATTTACTGGTTTGTTGTTTTATTTGAGTAGCATCAATTACCGACAAAAATAGCTGTGCTTTTGTATCTACCAATTGGTCAATCAAAAGCTGTCGTTTTTGTATATCCAGCTCTGACGATAAATCATCAACCAAATAAATTGTCTGCTTGTTCACTTGCTGTTTTAAGTGAACTCCTTGTGCAATTCTTAATGCACAGACTAATAATTTTAACTGTCCACGTGATAATGCATCACTCGCAGGAATAGCGCCACAACGCAATTTCAAATCAGCTTTGTGGGGACCTGATAGAGTGTAACCTAAAGTTAATTCACGCGAATAATTTAGCTCTAATAATTGAGCCAAATCAGCTTTTTTATCCCACCCCTGACTATAACTTACTGTGACGTTTGTGTCAGGCAAAAAACGCTCTATTATACCCTGTAAAACCAGATTATATGAATTAATGTACTGGTTTCGCAGTTCACTAAGAGCCAACGAACTTTCAACCAGTTCGATGTCCCAAAATGATATCTCTTTATAGCTAGCTTTTCGTTTTAACAACGCATTACGTTGTTTTAATAAGCGTTTACATTTGTTCCAAATAGGAAGAAATTGCTCATCTAAATGATAAACGCCCCAATCAACAAACTGACGTCTAATTTTAGGGCCACCCGTTAATAATTCAAAACTCTCAGGGGTCATCAATTGCAGCGGAAGAATATCTAATAATTCCGTTAGTTTTTTAGCTTTTTCACCGTTAATTTTAACGGTGACATCACCGTTTTTAAAACGCTGAAGCCCCAATGCATTATCATTGGCACGGCCAAATAACAAAAAATCATCGTGATCATAGTTAATAACACGGCTGGCTAGATGTGTACGGAAAGAGCGCCCTAGCGCCAAGTAATGAATAGCTTCAAGCACACTCGTTTTACCACTACCATTATCCCCATAAATAACATTCAACGCGCCAAAATCTAAAGTGACATCACTTAAATTTCGTAACCGCTGAATGGATAATTGGGTAAGTAGCAAAGAAAGTACCTAATTTAGAAAACAGATCAAGAGGAATTATTTAGTTCTTTTATCAAAACTAGTTGGATTAAGCTTCAAGGCCGTTTGCGCGGAGTTGACGCTAGTCAATGAGCACAAACAACGCAGAAGACAATTCAAATAGTACAGATAAAAAAACTAAAGGCGCATTGGCATTACTACGTACATGGACTCTGAACTGTCAGAAGCTTCAATCAACCCGCTCGAGTTAGCATCACCTAAGGTGAAACGAATTTCATCGCTCTTAAGCGCATTTAACGCATCAAGCACATAACTGACGTTAAACCCTATTTCTAAATCATCATACTGATAACTCAAATCAACAATTTCTTGCGATTCTTCTTGCTCAGGATTATTCGCAGTAATTTTTAATTCATTGGTCGAAAAGTTAAAGCGCACACCACGGAATTTTTCATTAGATAAAATAGAAGCTCGCGATAAAGCCTGTTTGAGCTCCATCCGTGAAGTCACTATAATTTTATCACCACCGCGTGGTAACACACGCTGATAATCAGGGAAGCGACCATCAACTAATTTGGTCGTGAAAATAGCATTATTTATTGAAGCACGTAATAGGCTTTCACCAATTTGAACGGTAACAGGCTCGTCAGTGGCCTCAATAATACGTAATAACTCAACTACACCTTTACGCGGTACTATCACTTGTTTTGTTGGCAAGCTGATATTTACTTGACGGCTACTCACCGCTAAGCGGTGCCCGTCAGTTGCCACAGTGCGTAGCTGATCATTATCTGTTTCAAACAACATGCCGTTCAAATAGTAACGAACATCTTGGTTAGCCATTGAAAATTGGGTACTTTCGATGACCGATCTTAATTGATGTTGCGGTAAAACAAATTCAATTTCACTTTGCCAATTTTCAATATTTGGGAAATCATCAGCAGAAAGAATGCTCAAAACAAAGCGACTACGTCCAGAACGAATAGTCATTCGTTCACCATCGACTTCAATTGATATAGCGGCGCCATCTGGCAACCCCTTACAAATATCTAAGAATTTTTTAGCCGGTACCGTAGTGCGCCCAGCAATAACTTCACCTTCTAATGGTGAAGTACCAACCAATTCAACTTCTAAGTCGGTTCCCGTCATTTTAAGTAAGTTATCATTCACTTCTACAAGTACATTTGATAATACGGCGAGTGTATGGCGACGTTCAACAGCACCAGATACCAAGGTAAGTGGCTTAAGTAATAATTCTCGAGAAATTGTAAATTTCATAGCTATTGTATTCCTGAGCGTAGTTCTGTCTGACAATTTTATTGGTTTACATTTCGTTTTATGACGAAAGTGTTCTAATTAAATTAGAATAATCTTCTTTAATATCATGATTTTCTTCACGTAACGAGACTATTTTACGACAAGCATGTAGTACAGTCGTATGATCGCGACCGCCAAATGCTTCCCCTATTTCGGGCAAACTATGATTGGTCAGTTCTTTCGATAAAGCCATCGCCATTTGACGTGGGCGCGCGACAGAACGCGTGCGTCGTTTGGATAATAAATCAGACACTTTAATTTTGTAATATTCGGCAACTGTCTTTTGAATATTATCAATAGTCACTAACTTAGCTTGTAATGCTAAAAGATCACGCAAGGCTTCTTTAACAAAATCAATGGTAATTGGACGACCAGTAAAGTTAGCATTAGCAACAACGCGATTTAAAGCCCCTTCCAATTCACGAACATTTGAACGTAATCGCTTAGCAATAAAGAAAGCAACTTCATCAGGTAGATGAACTTTAGATTCATCGGCTTTACGCTGCAAAATAGCGACGCGTGTTTCTAGATCCGGTGGCTCAATGGCAACAGTTAAGCCCCAACCAAAGCGTGATTTTAGTCTATCTTCAACACCCACAATTTCTTTAGGGTATTTATCACTGGTTAAAATAACCTGATGATTACCTTCTAGCAGCGCGTTAAAGGTATGGAAGAATTCTTCTTGGGAACGGTCTTTGTTGGCAAAAAATTGGATATCATCAATAAGCAATGCATCAACGCTACGGTAATAACGTTTGAATTCTTCAATGGCATTATTACGTAATGCTTTAACCATATCTTGTACAAATCGCTCTGAATGCATATAAACAATCTTAGCATCTGGTTTGTTGGCCAAAATGCCATTGCCTACAGCATGTAATAAATGCGTCTTACCTAAGCCAGTTCCACCATATAAGAATAATGGGTTATAAGCACCACCAGGATTTTCAGCAACTTGAATAGCTGCAGCACGGCCTAATTGATTAGACTTACCTTCAACAAAGTTATCAAACTTATAAGTGCGATTAATATTCGACGCTAAAACAGCTTGCGGAACATCTAAATCTTTTTCCCAGCTAGGTCTAGTATTGACCACTTCAGGTGCTTTGGTTTGGTTTCTAGGCGTAGTTGCAGGATCTTGTATTGGCTTAGGCGCAGGCTTACTACCAATATCAAAACGTAACGTTGGTACGTCTGTTCCCATGGCATCTACAAGGAAGCTGTTGATATTATCTTGATATTTATCACGAACCCAATCGAGTACAAAACGATTAGGAGCATATAAGGTTAATGTATCTTCGCTATGTTCAGCCTGCAATGGTCTAATCCACATGCTGTACTGCGTTGCAGGTAACTCTTCTTGCAATCTATCTAAGCATTGTTGCCATATCCATGCAGCCACTGCATACTCCAAAAAACGAAAATAACGGTCGATTATTTTAGCCTTTGGTCACCCAGATAACCAGCGAAACAACAGTTAATTGTGAATTAAATTTACTTTTATGTAAGGTTATCAACAACAATGTGGACTAAAGATCATTTCCCCCCTTAATCACTACAAGGATCCTAACAGGATCGTTAGTATAAGTACTTAAAAATCAGTATATTATATATTTATATACATAATTAAGTTATTAACTAAATTATGTTTAATTTCAAAATAGTGATCTAAGCAGTAATTATTGCACGTTTAAACCACATTATTGATTGACAAACACGCTGCTTTTTTCTAAAATCTCGCGTCCTTTAATTAGGCTTGTGTTTGTTGTAATAATGCAGCTCTCGCAAAAACTGTACAGTTTAATTTCGATCGAGTTAATACTATGAAACGTACTTTTCAACCTAGCGTTCTAAAACGCAAG
>Ga0209396_1004456_pt1 | contig 13606 bp, 11 predicted proteins | sample GOMGulsemesocosm_6_FD_184638 | JGI IMG/M metagenome (GOLD analysis project Ga0209396, IMG submission 184638) | Methane-oxidizing microbial communities from mesocosms in the Gulf of Mexico - GOM8C Gulf of Mexico (SPAdes) (version 2) | ecosystem: Environmental > Aquatic > Marine > Cold seeps...
CCTGTGGTTTGGGTAACTTACAAGTGCCGTTTGACATGAAGAACCGTGCCTTTCAAGATCACTGGTCGAACTGTAATGTATTACGTTTAAGCAAAGATCAAAACGGTTCGTTACTGCGTTATGCCGATAAGCTAAAACAGAAAAAGTAATCGATTTAACTGTGCTTAGACCCTAACACTAAGCCGCTAAACCGACACAAAAATGGCAACCAATTGGTTGCCATTTTTACATTCATTCCTAAAGATAGTCTATCTAAAGTGTTGTGACATAGTCACGTTAACCATGTTTCCTTAACTGCACTACCGCAATCAAGGTAAAGAGAGCACTAGGGACAACCGCGCCAAGAAACGGCGGTAACGAGTACACTAAGCTGATCGGGCCGAAGGTTTCACTGGCAAGATAAAAAGTAAAACCAGCAACTACGCCCATCAAAATACGTGCGCCCATAGTCACCGTTCGCAGTGGCCCAAATACAAAAGACAGCGCCAGTAATACCATCACACCAATCGATATTGGCTGGAATATTTTACGCCAGAAAGCTAATTCATAACTTGCCGCATCCTGTTTATTACTGTCTAAATAAGTAATGTAAGAATACAAACCTGATATGGATAAATCTTCCGGTTCAATGGTCACTACATCTAGTTTTTCCGGTGTCAGAGTTGAATCCCAACGCTGCGTAGCCTGTTCACTAACAGAAATACTATCACGCTCAAAATGGGTGATGCGCAGGTCGGTTAACTGCCAATGCTTACCGGTATAACTAGCTTGTAGCGCTTGAGTTGTCTTAACTAAACGCTGATTTTCAGAAAACTCATAAATAGTTACATTATATAATTCACTGCCATTGTTCACTTCACCGATGTTAATAAAGTTTTCTTTATCCTTTGCCCAGACCCCTTTTTGCGCCCGAATAATGGATTGACCAGAGGTCGCCTCACCACGTAATTCAGCCGCTTTCTGTTCTGTATAAGGAGCAACATACTCGCCCATCAACATCACTATCATCATCATAGGGATCGCTGTTTTCATTGCCGAAAGTACAATTTTAAAACGCGACTGACCCGCGGCTTGAATAACGACTAATTCTGAAGAACTAGCCATCGCGCCTAAGCCAATCAACGCGCCTAATAACGCCGCCATTGGAAAAAATATGGTAATTTCTCGTGGCATTTTCAACATCACATACATTAACGCTTCAAGTAAACCGTAAGTACCGCGTCCTACAGCCCTTAATTGCTCAACATATTTAATTACCGCAGATAAACCCGTTAAGGTAAATAAACAGATCATAGTGGCAAATAAAATAGCCTTACCAATATAGATATCTAAAATTTTAATCACTGCTGTTACCTCGAGCAAAACGAACTTTCATCTTATGTACTAGACGATGATACCAAGAGAAGTTAGCTAAATTAAACCAAATAGCCAAACTCAGCACCCCGAGATGCACGATCCAGAAACCGAATGTTAACGGTAGTTTTTCATCTAAAATGGCAGAACGCGCGGCACTCAATAACATAAAGTAAGTTAAAAACATTAATAACGCGGGGAATAGTTTCGCATAACGCCCCTGTCTGGGATTAACCATCGCCAATGGCACAACTAATAAAGTCAGTAATGGGATAGCAACAACTTGAGCGATACGCCATTGTAGTTCAACCTTGTGCTCAAACTCATTAGAATTCCATAACTCTGATGTTGGCAGAGCTTTGGTTTTACGGCCACGTTCATTCACATCTTGCTCTTGAATTAATACCCGATAAGCACTGAAATCAACGATACGAAAATCTGGTTGGGATAACTCACCTTCATAACGCAGACCCTGGCTTAGTTTCAGCCATTGTGAACCCTGCACTCCTGACTCAACATTACCTTTATCTGCAAGGACCACCGACGGACGTTCGCCTTCTTGTGAAGGGGATTTAGCGATGAATATTTTACGTAGGGCTTTATCACTATCATAAGATTCGACATAGACCACAGCTCGGCCACCATCAAGCGACTCAAAACGCCCTTGTTTTAGGGTTGCTAAACCTGCGTCTGCATCGACATTTTCTAATAATTGTACCCGACCTTCTTCAGCCGTAGGCGCATAAACAAACGCATTGAAAGCTACCAGTCCTATCGTCACAGAGGATAATAATAACGACGACATCAGGATCCGACTAGGGGTATAACCGCAAGCTGTTAGGATCACCATCTCACTTTCGGCATACAACCGCCCATGAGCAAACAAAATACCAATGAATAAACTCACCGGTAAAATTAAGGTGCCTAACGCTGGCATTGTATACAGCAACATCTCCATCACTAAATTAGCAGGCAAAGCACCTGTCATTACCTTCGAGAGCAGCGCAACAAACTGCTGGCTCACAAAGATAAGTGATAAGATGAATAAAACGGCGATTTGTGATTTCACTGTTTCAGCAAATAAATATCGGAAAATTATCACTTAAAACCTATATTAGACTAATGTTTTGTATGAAATGCAGCGAATAATTAGGTAAACTCAGCTACAAATGCAGTATAAATAGTTAACTGCACACCCATTTTATCTGAAAATGTTTAGTTTTTGATTAACTAAATACGTATAACCCCCTATTATGTTATAAATATTTGATTTTGTCTTTAGGAAACCGGAGAGTCCATGGAGTTCAATGTAAAAAGTGGTAGCCCTGAGAAACAACGCAGTGCTTGTGTTGTTGTCGGTGTATTTGAACCACGTCGTTTATCGCCTGCAGCAGAACAACTCGATAAGATCAGCGATGGCTATTTAAGTTCCCTACTACGTCGCGGTGATATCGAAGGTAAACCAGGTCAAGTATTGTTGCTTCATCATGTACCAAACGTCCTAAGCGAACGCGTATTATTAGTTGGCTGTGGTAAAGAACGTGAATTAGATGAACGTCAATACAAACAGATCATCACTAAAACAATGAATACCTTAAATGAAACGGGCTCTATGGAAGCCGTTTGTTTCTTACCAGAGCTAAATGTTAAAGGCCGCGATACTTACTGGAAGATCCGCTTTGCCGTAGAAGCAGCACGCGAAAGTCGCTACCGTTTCGATCAGCTAAAAAGCAACAAAGAAGAAACCCGTCGACCACTACGTAAAATGGTATTCAACGTTACTTCACGTCGTGATTTACCAACCAGTGAAAAAGCTATTGCCCACGGTTTAGCTGTAGCAAGTGGTATGCGTCTATGTAAAGACGTAGCAAACATGCCGCCAAACATCTGTAACCCTGTTTACCTTGCTAACCAAGCTCGCCAGCTATCTGATGAAAGTGATAAGATCACCACACAGATCTTGGGTGAGCCTGAAATGAAAGAGTTAAAAATGGACTCTTACCTTGCGGTATCACAAGGTTCAGCAAATGAAGCTAAGATGTCGATTATTAATTATCAAGGTAACCCAGATCCGAGCGCTAAGCCGATTGTACTGATTGGTAAAGGTCTGACATTCGATTCAGGTGGTATCTCATTGAAACCAGGCTTAGGCATGGATGAAATGAAATATGACATGGGTGGCGCAGCTGGCGTACTTGGTACAATGAAATCATTGGCTAAACTAGACTTACCAATTAATGTTATCGGTATTCTAGCAGGCTGTGAAAACATGCCAGGCAGCAACGCTTACCGTCCAGGTGACATCATCACAACTATGTCAGGACAAACAGTTGAAGTATTAAATACCGATGCTGAAGGCCGCTTAGTATTATGTGACGTATTAACCTATGTTGAACGTTTTGATCCAGAACTTGTAATCGACGTCGCGACCTTAACCGGTGCATGTGTTGTTGCACTTGGTCATCACATCACAGGTTTATTATCTACGCATAATCCACTTGCACATGAATTATTAAATGCTTCTGACCAAGCTGCAGATAAAGCATGGCGCCTGCCAATCACTGATGACTTCCAAGAACAAATTGAAAGCCCATTTGCTGATTTAGCCAATATCGGTGGCCCTGGCGGTGGTACGATCACAGCAGCCTGTTTCTTATCACGCTTTACTAAAAAGTATAACTGGGCGCATTTAGACATCGCCGGAACTGCTTGGGTAAGTGGTAAAAACAAAGGTTCGACAGGTCGTCCAGTACCTATGTTGACACAGTTCTTACTTAACCGTACAGAGCGCAGTGAAGTACAACAAGCTGACGAAGCTTAATTGCTTTAGCGAGACGTGCATATAGAAGGTCACACCATTAATATGTAAAAAGTCACGCGAGCAATATACAAAAAGGTCACTACGGTGGCCTTTTTTAGTTTCTGCTACAGCATAACCCACCAGTATATCCAGATATTACCCCGACAACTGTATTTTCCCGGCCCTGCTTTGTGTTATTATACGCAGTTATGTTTTAAACTTTAACTGTTCGTAATTTGGCGTAAAACTACCGATGAAAAAAGTCACTTTTTATATCATGCAAGAATCCAAAAATGGCGTTGAGGCAAGCATGCCGCAGCATCATGAACTTGCGTGTAAACTGGCTGGTGAGTTTTATCAGCAAGGACAACGCGTCTATATTCACGCTAACGATGAATCAGCAGCCAATCAGGTTGACGAATACCTTTGGCAATTAGATGCGAACAGTTTTGTACCACATAATTTACAAGGTGAAGGTCCACGTAATGGCGCGCCCGTTGAAATTGGTTTTCAACCGCCTCGTCATCGTTATCAGGTATTAATTAACCTGCACGACTACACACCGCAATTTGCAGTTAACTTTAATCAGATTATCGATTTTGTACCGCATCAAGACGGCTTAAAACAACAGGCTCGAGAGCGTTACAAACATTATCGTCAAACAGGATTACAGCTGTTAACTGTGAACGCCGAATAATCAATCAACCATTGAGAATTAGAAAGCAGACCTATGGAAAAAATATACAATCCCCAAGCCATTGAGCAAGCGCTTTACCAGAACTGGGAAGAGCAAGGTTACTTCAAGCCAAACGGCGATCTAACACAAGATGCATACAGCATCATGATCCCACCGCCAAATGTCACTGGTAGCCTGCACATGGGTCATGCCTTCCAACAAACGATCATGGATGCGCTAACACGTTACAAGCGTATGCAAGGTAACAACACGTTATGGCAGGTTGGTACCGATCACGCTGGTATCGCAACACAAATGGTTGTTGAACGTAAGATTGCAGCTGAAGAAAACAAAACGCGCCACGATTATGGCCGTGATGCGTTCATCGACAAGATCTGGGATTGGAAAAACGAATCAGGTGGTAACATCACTCGTCAAATGCGTCGTTTAGGCACATCTGTAGATTGGGACCGCGAACGTTTTACTATGGATGACGGCCTGTCTGAAGCAGTAAAAGAAGTATTCGTACGTCTATTTAAAGAAGACCTAATTTACCGTGGCAAACGCCTAGTAAACTGGGATCCAAAATTCCACACAGCTATTTCTGATCTTGAAGTTGAGAACAAAGAAAAGCAAGGCAGCATGTGGTACTTCCGTTACCCACTAGCAGATGGCGCAACAACAGCTGACGGTAAAGACTACATCGTTATTGCAACGACGCGTCCAGAAACAATGCTAGGTGACTCTGCGGTTGCAGTACACCCGAAAGACGAACGCTATGCAGCGCTTGTTGGTAAAGACATCATTCTTCCTATCGTTGGCCGTCGCATCAAAATTGTTGCTGATGACTATGCTGACATGGAAAAAGGCACGGGTTGTGTAAAAATTACACCTGCCCATGACTTTAACGATTACGAAGTTGGTAAACGTAACAACTTAGTCATGTTCAACATCCTAACTGAAAACGCTGATATTCGTGAAGAAGCGGAAATCATCAACTCAGACGGCACCGAAAACACTGAACTAAGCTTCACTATTCCTGCTGAATATCAAGGTATGGAACGCTTTGCTGCACGTAAAGCAATCGTAGCTAAGTTTGAAGAACTTGAGCTACTAGAAAAAGTTGAACCGCATACGCTGCAAGTTCCTTACGGCGACCGTAGCGGCGTTGTAATTGAGCCACTACTAACAGACCAATGGTATGTAAGTGTTGGTCCAATGGCGAAAGTAGCAACTGACGCAGTAAAAGATGGCGAAATCCAGTTCGTACCAAAACAATACGAAAACATGTATTTCTCGTGGATGAACGACGTACAAGATTGGTGTATCTCACGTCAACTTTGGTGGGGTCATCGTATTCCAGCTTGGTATGATAACGAAGGTAATGTATTCGTTGGTCGTGATGAAGCTGAAGTACGTGCAGAAAACAACTTAGGTCCTGAAGTTGCATTACGTCAAGACGACGATGTACTTGATACTTGGTTCTCATCTGCGCTTTGGACATTCTCAACGCAAGGCTGGCCACAGCAGACTCAAGATCTTAAAGTGTTCCACCCAAGTGATGTACTGGTAACAGGTTTCGACATCATCTTCTTCTGGGTTGCACGTATGATCATGATGACCATGCACTTCATCAAAGATGAAAACGGCAAGCCACAAGTACCATTCAAAACAGTTTATGTAACTGGTTTAGTACGTGATGAAGCTGGCGATAAAATGTCAAAATCTAAAGGTAACGTACTTGATCCACTAGACATGATCGACGGTATCGACCTTGAGTCACTAGTAGAAAAACGTACTGGTAACATGATGCAGCCACAACTTGCTAAGAAAATTGAAAAAGCAACGCGTAAAGAATTTGAAGGCGGCATCGAAGCACACGGTACTGATGCTCTACGTTTCACATTAGCAGCAATGGCATCGACTGGTCGTGACATTAACTGGGATATGAAGCGTCTTGATGGTTACCGTAACTTCTGTAACAAACTATGGAACGCAAGCCGTTACGTATTAATGAACACAGAAGAACATGATTGTGGCCAAAATGGCGGCGACATGGAATTCAGCCTTGCTGATCGTTGGATCCAAGGCCAATTCCAAGAATCAATCAAAGCTTACCGTGAAGCAGTTGATACTTATCGTCTTGATCTTGCAGCAAACATCGCTTACGAATTCACATGGAACCAGTTTTGCGATTGGTACTTAGAATTAACTAAGCCAGTATTTGCAAACGGTACTGAAGCGCAATTACGTGGCACACGTCATACACTAGTAACGATCCTAGAAGAGTTACAACGCTTGATGCACCCTATCATGCCGTTCATCACTGAAGAGATCTGGCAGCGTGTTGCACCACTTACTGGTAAGCACACTGAAGGCGCAACGATCATGCTACAGGCATTCCCTGAGTTTGATGCAGACAAAGTTGATGCGCAATCAATGCAAGATCTAGAATGGGTGAAAAAATTCATTGTTGCTGTACGTAATATCCGTGGCGAAATGGACATCAGCCCAAGCAAGCCAATTTCTATCTTGCTTAAAAACGTAGGTTCTGAAGAACAACGTCGTCTAGACGAAAATCAGCAGTTCCTAAGCTCGCTAGCAAAATTAGAAGCAATCACAATTCTTAGCGACAGTGAAGAAGCGCCAATCTCAGCAACATCACTATTAGGCGACATGGAAATCTTAATTCCAATGGCTGGTCTAATCGACAAAGACGCTGAAATTGCACGTATCAACAAGCAGATGGAAAAAGTCCAAAAAGACTTAGACCGTGTTTCAGGCAAGCTAAACAACGAGAAATTTGTTGGTAAGGCACCAGAAGCAGTTATCGCCAAAGAACGTGAAAAACAAGCAGAGTTCGAAAGTACTATTGCTAAACTTGACGCACAAAAAGCACGAATTGAATCGATCTAATCGTTAAAATCGTACTTATCAAAAAGGGAAGACTGATTAATCAGTTTTCCCTTTTTTTTGTTTGTGATTTCTAATATGTAGCTTTTCATTTCGAGTAAATAGTAAATAGACATCACAAATTACCCATCAATTTCCTGAAAAAATATTTCCATCCTATGCGATAAGATGTAACATATTTGTAAATAACATTAAGTTGTCGTTATAAACAAACAGCTTAGCTATAAATGTCAACACCAAGGAATGGAGTGATAGGTTATGGGTAGCACTGATTATCTGAATCATATATTGATTAATGCAATTCAACATCTGCCAATAGGTATCTTTTGGAAAGATATTCACGGCCAATATCTTGGCTGTAATAAACATTGTTTATCATTATTTGATTTACCATCAGAACAGTTCATTGTTGGTAAAACTGATGCCCAACTTAAACCTGCATTTAAAGACAAGCGGCTGCCTAATGAAGAACTCTATCAAACAGATCAAGAAGCGCTAATACACGGACGTAGTGTCATTGCTAAAACCATGCAGATGGAGACTATCTATGGGCAAGGTCAGTTTGAAATTACTAAGATTCCGCTGCACAGTAATAGCGGTAAAATAATCGGCTTGCTCGGCATCGCGATTGATGTATCAAGTAAATTTCGCTCAGAACAAAAGCTGCAAGAAAAAACCGCCTTATTGAACTCTATCTTTGATGCCCTTCCCGACTTTGTTGTTTACAAAGACATGCAAGGCCGTATTGTTGAATGTAACCGTGCTGCACTTAAGCTAGCGAAAAAGAAAAAATCCGATGTTATCGGTAAAACCATTGAGCAGGTATTACCCGCTTCAACAGCCAAAGTCGCCATTGATTATGATACCCAGCTAAAATCAGATTATAAAAGTGCTAATTACAAAATGGAGTTTGAGTTAGCAGGGCGACAAGTTTATGTTGATGTGCATAAACACCCGGTAATTAAAAATAATGAATTAGTCGGAACCGTGAGCATCTCTCGCGATATTAAAGAGAGCCGAATCAACTTACAAAAAATTGCCACACTGACCAAAGACGATCAATTAACCCAGCTATTAAATCGCTCCACATTTCTACAAGAACTTGAAAATATCAATCCAAAAAATAACTGGGGCATCATCCTCATTGATATTAAGAAGCTCGGTAGTTTAAACAGCCAATACGGTACTGATATCGGTGATAAGGTGCTTATTTATGTTGGTGAAATGCTAAAACAATTAGCTCCGAAAACAGCTCATCTGGCCCGTATTCAAGGGGATAGGTTTGCCATTTTAACCGACCTGATAAGCTCTCCCGATCAGCTTAATCACCTATGCAATAAATTAATCGATAGACTCAATATGCAAATTGCGATTCAGGGTCACGTTATTGATTTAGCGGTATGTATCGGCGCAGCAAACTACCCTAATACAGTTCAGGATACTAACCAGTTACTTACTTGCAGCGAACAGGCTCTATTACGCTCGCGTAAACACACAGAACAACATTACACCTTATTTGATCCTCTATTAGAAGCCCATGCCGAAGCTGAGAAACGCTTGATCGACGATTTAAAATACGCGGTCAATAACAAAACCATCGACTTATATTACCAACCTGTTGTCGATGCAACCAGCAAAGAAGTGCTCGGGGTAGAAGCACTTGCACGTTGGCATCACCCTGAACAAGGGCTTGTCATGCCAATTAAGTTCATTGAGCTTGCCGAAAAAAATAACCTCATAGGACAGCTAGGTGAAGTAGTCTTAGAAAAAGCCTGTCAGCAACTCGCACAATGGCGTGCAGAAGGTATCGATATCTTCATGGCGGTAAACTTATCGCCGATTCAATTTAATGATCCGCAGCTTATCAGTAAAATTAAATATTACATTGAATACTATGATATCCCTGCACACCAGCTTGAAATTGAGGTGACAGAAAGTGCTTTGATGGAATCAAATCACACGACAGGAGATATGTTAGAAGAATTAATTAAACTCGGTGTACGCTTATCTATCGATGATTTTGGTACTGGTTATTGCTCGTTGTCTTATTTAAAAAATATGCCTGCGCATAAACTAAAAATAGATAAATCGTTTGTTGATGAACTCGAATTAGATAAAACCACAACCGCTATCACCCGCTCGGTGATCAGCTTAGCCAGAGAGTTAAATATTACCGTAACAGCAGAAGGGGTCGAGGAAGAGTCACAAATGCAATGGTTACAAGCCCAGCAATGTGATCAATTTCAGGGGTATTTATTTAGCCGCCCGTTACCGAGCGACAAATTTTGTCTGTGGTATAAAACACACCATGCCACACACAATAATATTACTTACCTAGCAGCTGCAGAGACAAATGTGTCTATGCCAGTACTATGATGCAAGTACTATAATAAGTACTATGATGCATCTTCTTCGAAATAAGTACCCCAACCGTCGTAGGTAACATCTTGTTCGATAGACATTTTAAGTAATGCTTCGATATCACGCGTGATGGTATCGATATCCAGTTCAGTTTCAACAACACAGTCAAACGCAAATACGGTTTGGCCATCTTCCAGCTCAACTTCTTCAGGATCTGAGACATCGTAGCCCAGTTTGAACGCGGCAATAGCAGCTTTTTCTAACTGCGCAAAATCATCCCCAGCAAAGTGATGTTCAATAGAATATACAGCATCAGGATCACTGCCATCTTCTAATAAGTTATCAATAATCTCTTCGGCTTCGACTTTTAGCTCGGCAAATTCTTTTTCAAAATCCACTAGGTTAATCTCTTTAGTTATGATGTAAGAAGAATACTCTGGTTTTATAGCAATTGCATTAAATTATAGCCAAAAAAAATGCCAAACCTAAGGTTTGGCATTGACAACTAAACAGTAAGATTAAGGTGTAAACACCACTTTTACTGTGTTATCTACTTCTGCAGAGTCAATATAAGCAATTGCATTAGCATGCGATGCAACTTGGCTTTTGATCAGAGAAGATGAGCCAATTGTTTTTGGCGGTTTACCTTTACCGGTAAATACTAGGCGTGACCAATAAGCTTGTAGCTGAGAATCACTTTTGCCAGTCACACTACCATGGAATTCTCCACGAATAGCACTGCCAGCAGCTTGCTCAATGATTTGTGCTTTCGCACCATTTGGCAACTTTTTAGACTTACCTAAATACAGTTTAGACACTTGTGCTTTTGACAATGCATCTGGACCCGTTGGGTTAGCAATAACAACAACACCTGCTTGTGCTACACCCGAAATTAATGCTGCTGTTAAGGCAACTTTAGCTAATAGTTTCATCAAAGTTCTCCTTAAAATACAGCATCAAATGAAAGTGTGTAAACTAATGTATCGTCGTTATTATCAGCTATATTTGGAGTCATACCACCTGAGGTATCACCAAAATCAGTTGCATAAGTAACATCAGCTTTTAGCGCTAGATTTGAGCTAATATCATAACGCGTACCAATGCTGTAAGCATTACGCTTCCAGTTAAAGCTTGGTTCGTACACAGTAGCTCTCTCACTATCATCTGTCGTTTCAAGGAAAGCATAAGTCACATAAGGAGTGAAATCGTTAATGCGGTAACCTAGGGTAATATAACCCGATTCAGTATCTGAATACTGACCTTCTACATCAGAAACGGCAAACTCTGAGATAACAAGTAGTGAGCCATCGTCATAACTCAGACCAACACCAGCAAAATAGCTATCTTCTTGATCAAAAAAGTTTGCTCCGTTCTTACTATCAAGTGTGGTTTGATAATAAGTCGTACGGAAAACCCATTCTTCATAAGAAAATGATGCTGAAGCGCCGAGAATATCTTTGTAGTCTACTTCGCCAAGCGCACCCGTATCGCGATCAGCATGGCCATAACTTGCTTGTAGTGTGACAGCAACATCACCCATATCAAAATCGTAAATCGCATCAACACCATCAAACGATGACAGTGGCACAATACTGTAAAGTTCACTTGGTGGTGAAGCCCAAGGTTGTGCATAACCCACTTCTAGATAATCTGAATACATGTACAGTGGCACACGCAAACGACCGATACGTGTAACAAAACCATTATCAAAGTCATGGCTTAAAAATGCCCATTCCATTTCGGTAGACCAATCATCATTACCACGAGCAACTAACTGAGCGACAATTTTTGTTTGATCTGTAAGTGCGAATGAACCTTGCAGACCAAGCTTGCTGCCTTCAGAGAAATCAGCATCTTTATCGTATCCATTATATCCAGCATCGTTACTAGCAACACCTACTTTACCAGTGAAAAAACCATTAACGGTCATCCGATCAGATAGCGAATCATAAGAGCTCGCTTCTTGTAAAATAGCTAATTCTTGCTCAAGTTGAGCAAGACGCTGGGCGTCAGTTGTCGCTGCCATCGCAAATTGTGACGCGCAGGCAACTGCAAGAGGTAGCATTATAAATGCTTTTTTCATCTAAAATCTCCTTATCCTAAAACACTTAGTCCATTTTGCATTTATTCAAAACTGGTCATACATGCTGGTTTATACGGTAAATCATTAATAACTTAGTATGATGGTATTATTCATGCTTAAGGACATTACTTTTGTGACACAGGTCACGTTATGACAACTTGTTACGCTAACGTGACTGGTTTTATTGAACTTTACTACTAAGGCATTATTTGATGACTGCATTACGATAATTGTAAATACCCAATATGCTGTAAACTTATTTTTCATCTATAAAGTTATATATTTTATTTTAAGATCGGAGTTCCAGCTCTAATGTGGATATTGGATTTTACTTATAAATCGTAGCTGGAAAGAAGAGAAGAGAGGTTCTTATCTGGATAGTAATGAAGCAATGAGCCAGCAGCACGATGACAAGATCTATTTATCATCTTAATCGCGCTGTGACTCATGCTTATAAACGTAATTGCTTATGGGCGGTATACGATTTTCACCGAATCATCGACATCAGTAATATCTAAATAGCCAATGGCATTTTTATTACGGGCAATTTTACGACGCAGTAACTGCTCAGAAGAGACAACTTCTGGCTTTTGACCTAATCCCGTAAATACATTTTTAGACCAGTGAGCATTGACTTGAGCCGGCGTACGGCCTGTCACTAAAGCATGAAAATCTTTATGCAACCTTGACTGCTTTGGTAACTCATATACTTTCGCTAAGTCTCCACTGGGTAATTTTTTAGCCTGGCCAAGATATAACTTTTTAACCTGAACTTTAGTCAATTCATCAGGACCTAATGGATTAACGACCACAACTATCTCAGCCATCACTGATGAGATAAAAAATGGTAATAGAAATAGCATTCCCTTGATCATTTTCTGCATTTTTCCTCCATGAAATTTGTAATCAATTACCCCACCCAACAGTCGCATTAAGTGGGGCTAGCGTTAAGGTCGGTAAGCAATTTTGACACTATCATTGACTAACGATTCGTCAATGTAACCTATCGCATTCTCATTATTGCCAACCAACGACAATATCAACTCAGGTGTGCGAACTGTATGCGGCGGTTTTCCTTTACCGGTGAAAATAAGACGCGACCAATAAGCTTGTAACTGTGAAGCATTTTTATGCGTGACCTTCTGGTGAAATTCACGCTTTATGTCACTGTCATCTGCCATATCTATAATGTATGCCTTGCCTTGCCCGGGAAGATGTTTACTTTTCCCTAAATACAGTTTGCTGACTTGTGTTTGTGATAAATAATCAGGACCTAACAAATTGACGATCACCACCACCTCAGCCTGCGCACTTCCTATTAACAGTAACGACAATAATGCACCTTTAAGTAGAGCACTCATCATCCTCTCCCTAAAACACCATGTTCAATGATGTGGTGTAAACCATGGTATCTTCTTCA
>Ga0209396_1004458_pt1 | contig 13600 bp, 12 predicted proteins | sample GOMGulsemesocosm_6_FD_184638 | JGI IMG/M metagenome (GOLD analysis project Ga0209396, IMG submission 184638) | Methane-oxidizing microbial communities from mesocosms in the Gulf of Mexico - GOM8C Gulf of Mexico (SPAdes) (version 2) | ecosystem: Environmental > Aquatic > Marine > Cold seeps...
GCAACCCGTCTGATTTCTTCAATGGCACTAATGATTAGCGTTTCTGGATAGACATCTTCAGGTGCACCATTAATCATCGCAACAGCCCAGTCACGTGATGCGCGCTTAGCATCTAAGTCTGCTATCTCAACATTGTCATTACTTGCCCACACGATATCGGCTTGACCGCGCGGGACACTAAATCCTTTGGCAAATGCCCATTGTAAATCGACAGTCCAATCGTTACCGCTTAGCGCCACGTTATTAATGCCTTGAGATTGAAGACGTCTAGCGGCGCGTTGTACGACTTCGAGGTGTGCGGTGTCGTTGGTTGGTAAATGGATGCTCATTGCATCGCCATCACTGGTGAGCAGCGCATTTTTTCCCCATTTAGGATCGGCTGCCTGCAAAGATAGTTTAATCGTTAACGTGGTAGACATAGGTATTCCTTAAATATTATTTAATGTTGATTATACCTAAGCTGTGATTGAGGGATATGAGTATTTGTGATGAAATAGTGACAAAATATTTAGGATTCTCAATATGCAATTTTCTCCGCCGTTAAAGCGTGCCACATTAATCAAGCGTTATAAGCGATTTTTAGCCGATGTTACGTTGGAAGATGGCAGTGAAACGACGATTCACGTCGCTAATACCGGCGCTATGACCGGCTGTGCAACGCCAGGAGATACCGTTTGGTATTCAACATCAAGCAACGCAAAGCGAAAGTACCCGTTTAGTTGGGAGCTAACCCAAACTAAAACGGGGGATTTCATTTGTGTTAATACAATCCGTGCTAATGCCATCATCGAGCAAGCCATTAACGAGGGTCGTATCGACGAATTAACCGGTTACGAGTCACTCACTAGAGAAGTTAAATATGGCGATGAGAATAGTAAAATAGATATCTTGTTATCTGATGGTGAGCGTCCAGATGCTTATATTGAGGTGAAAAGTGCCACGTTACTCGAAGACGGGCAAGGTTTTTTTCCTGATACGGTCACAACGCGCGGCCAAAAACATTTACGAGAATTAATGCAGATGGTTGAGCAGGGGCATCGCGCAGTACTCGTATTTGCGGTACTACATACTGGTATCAGTTCAGTGAAAGCGGCGAAGCATATTGATAAGCAATACGGCGAGTTGTTTGAGCAAGCGCAAACGGCTGGTGTTGAAGTATTAAGTTATTTCTCAAAAATAAGCCCAGAGCTTATTGAGTAATCACAATTTTTTTTATAAGGTTAATTATTAGTCGGTCAGTACTGGTATTGCGGTGATTAACGGTTTTTATTTAATAGTGGGGTTGAAATTTGGTTGGGTGCCCCCATTTATAAGCCAAGAAAATAATGGCGGGTTATTGCCAAAGTTAAATTAATTTGCTATACATACCGCCCCTTTTTAAGGGATTGGGAAATGTGGCAGAAGTTGGCTAGTACAGGAGAAACGAAATGCCTACAGAGAAAGCTAAAAAATTAGGTATCATGGCGCTGGCCGGAGTTGAGCCTTACCAGGAAAAGCCTGGTGAAGAGTTCATGAACGAAGATCAGTTGGCTCATTTCAAGAAGATTCTTGAAGCGTGGCGTAACCAACTTCGTGAAGAGGTTGACCGTACCGTACATCATATGCAAGATGAAGCGGCTAATTTTCCAGATCCAGTAGATCGTGCTGCTCAGGAAGAAGAATTTGCATTAGAACTACGCACTCGTGATCGCGAACGTAAACTAATTAAAAAAATAGAAAAAACGTTGGTGTTAATTGAAGAAGACGAGTTCGGTTTCTGTACTACTTGTGGTATTGAAATTGGTATTCGCCGTTTAGAAGCGCGTCCAACAGCCGATCAATGTATCGATTGTAAAACTCTTGCTGAAATTAAAGAACGCCAAATGGCGGGCTAATAGCAATTGTTAAAAAAAGCACCTGAGGGTGCTTTTTTTAGGTTTGAACTATGAAATACACATCCTATCGTGGCCGCTTTGCGCCTTCCCCATCCGGTGAATTACACTTTGGCTCGCTAGTCGCTGCACTTGGCAGTTACCTCGATGCTCGTTATCATCAAGGTAAATGGCTGGTCCGCATCGAAGATATCGATCCGCCTCGTGAAGTCGCTGGGGCCAGTGATTCTATTCTCAACACCCTAGAACAGTTTGGTTTGCACTGGGATGAACCTGTTGTGTACCAGAGTCAGCGTCATGATTTTTATCAAGAACAATTACGTTTACTCGCTGAGCAAGGTTATTGCTATGGTTGTGATTGCACGCGGAAGATGATCATGCAACAAGGCGGACTGTATCGCGGTCACTGCCTAAACAAGTCGAGTGAGTTACTCGGTTCACCTCATTCTACGCGTTTAGTAAATCAGCAGGGGGTTGCTCAATTTGATGATAGACTATTGGGTCGTATCAGCGTTGACCACGACTTTGCCAATGAAGATTTCATCTTAAAACGTAAAGATGGTTTGTATGCCTATCAGTTGGTGGTTGTGCTTGATGATATTGAACAAGGCATTACCGATATTGTGCGCGGTAGTGATTTACTCGAAGTAACAACGCGTCAAATGAGTCTTTATCAGCAATTGTCTCAACCTGTTGCAGGTTATTTACATCTGCCACTAGCGATTACGGATAATGGTTTAAAACTTAGTAAGCAAAACCATGCCAAAGCATTAAATCTAAGCCAGCGAAAAGTCCTTTTAGTGCAGGCATTGAAGTTTTTGGGTCAGAATATTTCACCCCAATATCAAGATTTTACTCTCGAACAGATGCTTGAATACGCGACTAAACACTGGCGTATCAACGATATACCCAAGCAAGCGCAATTATTTGTTAATCAAGCCTAATCTAGGCTTATAATTCGCGTCTTGGTAGGGTATTATTGCCCGCTGAAAATGTTATAAATTTTATGAGGTGTGTTATTTTTTCTAAGGTTATAGGGCTATGTCGCAAAGTTATTGGTGGTCACTCGCAAACAAAGAACAAGGCGGGTAATACTAACGCACGGCTTAGCGTTGAAACTATTCCTCGAGAGCAGCATAGCGTATCGCGCTCACACATGAGTGTGAATGCGATAAAAGTGTTGAATCGTTTAAATCGTCACGGTTACCAAGCATACTTGGTAGGCGGAGGTGTGCGTGACTTGTTACTTGGTCATCGACCTAAAGATTTCGATATTGCAACTGACGCAACACCAGAACAAATCAAAGAGCTGTTTAAGAATTGTCGCTTAATTGGTCGTCGTTTTCGCCTAGCACATATTCTATTTGGCCGTGAGATCATTGAAGTGGCAACGCTGCGTGGTCATCATCAAGAAACTGATACTGAAAACTTAGCCAAGCAAAATGATAGTGGTATGCTATTGCGCGATAATGTCTATGGCAGTATCGAAGACGATGCAGAGCGCCGTGACTTTACGGTCAATGCGCTTTACTACAACATTGCTGACTACTCAATAAAAGCCTTTGGTGGCGGTATTGAAGATTTAGATACCGCAACATTACGAATGATTGGCGACCCAGCGACACGCTATAAAGAAGATCCGGTACGAATGCTACGTGCAGTACGCTTTGCAACCAAGCTCAACATGAGTATCAGTGAAGAAACACGTGCACCAATTAAAGAAATGGCTCATTTAATGAAGTCAATTCCAGCGGCTCGTCTGTTTGAGGAATACCAGAAATTATTCTTATCGGGTAAAGCACTCGCTAACTACAATATGCTTAACGAGTTTGATTTATTTGAATCTCTGTTCCCAATGAGCGCAGACATTATTATCAATAATGCTGGCGGGAAAGAAGATCGTTTAATGCAGTTAGTTTGTCAAAATACCGATGCCCGTATCGCAAATGACCAACGGGTAACCCCGGCGTTTATTATTGCAGCATTTTTGTGGTATCCCATTGAACGTCATGCACAAACATTAATCAGTGAAGCGGGTTTGAGTTACTATGATGGCATCATGGTCGCAATGAATGACGTATGTGATGCGCAATGTCGTAGTGTTTCAATTCCTAAGCGCTTTTCGGCCATGGCTCGAGACATGTGGAACCTACAACTACGTTTGCCTCGTCGTAGCGGTGGACGTGCATTTAAGTTGTTAGCACACCCGAAATTCCGTGCTGGTTATGACTTGCTACTTGTTCGTGGTGAAATTGAAGGTGGTGAAATCGCCGAGCTTGCACAGTGGTGGACAACCTTCCAACACGCTGACGAAAAAGTACAACGTGATATGGTTCGTAAACTAGGCGGTCCAAAGCGTCGTCGTAGCCCACGTAAAAACAAAGAGTCGTAATGACTGTCTGTTTTATTGGCATAGGCTCGAACCTTGATCAGCCAGTAGAAAAAGCCAAACAAGCGATTGCAGCCTTGCAATCGCTTCCTAACTCTATATTCATCAATTGCTCTAGTCTCTATTGCAGTAAGCCAATGGGTCCTTCTGATCAACCCGATTATATAAACGCGGTTGCTCAAATCGAGACAAACTTGGCACCATTGGAATTACTTGATACATTGCAACAGATAGAGTTAGAAAAAGGTCGTGTGCGCAAAGATCAGCGCTGGGGTCCACGTACCTTGGATTTAGATATTTTGCTCTATGGAAATGAGGGAATTGTAAGTGAACGGCTAACTGTGCCGCATTATGGAATGAAGCTGCGTGAGTTTGTGCTATACCCTTTGGCGGAAATTTCGCCAAAATTGAGGTTGCCCGACGGGAAAACGATTAGTGATCTATTAACTGCATGTCCATTGAACGGGCTGCAACCATATAGTGAGACGAGTTAAATAATCGTAAAATAAGCGAGGAAATTATGAAAAAGAATATGACTAGCGCCAAGCTAATTCAAAAGAAAGCAGCAGGCGAAAAGATTTCTGCGCTGACAGCATACGATGCCAGTTTTGCTGGTGTATTTAGTGAACAAAACGTTGATGTATTATTGATTGGCGATTCACTGGGTATGGTATTGCAAGGCAATGATTCAACACTTCCAGTCACCTTAGACGAAATCAGTTATCACACACGCTGCGTAAAAGCGGGCAATAAAGGCTCGTTAATTATCGCCGATATGCCATTCATCACCTATACCACGCCTGAAGCCACTTGGCTTAATGCCGGTAAGTTAATGCAAGCTGGCGCGAACATGGTCAAGCTTGAAGGCGGAAAGTGGCTACTAGAAAGCATTAAAGGGCTAACTGAACGTGGTATTCCTGTTTGTGCTCACCTTGGGCTGACACCGCAATCGGTTAATGTCTTTGGCGGTTATAAAGTACAAGGCCGCGCGCAAGAACAAGCTGACTTAATGGTTGAAGAAGCGATTGCATTGCAAGAAGCTGGTGCTCAATTATTAGTGGTTGAGTGTGTGCCGACGTTGCTTGCTAAGCGATTAAGTGAAGCGCTTATTATTCCTGTTATTGGGATTGGTGCTGGCGTTGAGTGTGACGGTCAAATTCTAGTAATGCATGACATGCTAGGCATTTCGACCGGTTATATTCCTAAGTTTTCTAAAAACTACATCACGCAAACTGGCGATATCCATAAAGCCGTTGCCGCTTATGTTCAAGAAGTGTCTGATGGCACCTTCCCAGGTCCAGAGCATAGCTTTGAATAAATAGCGTTGAGTAATTAATATGATAGTAGTTGCACAAACTAAAGCGCTTCGCGCGCAAATCAAGCAATGGCAGCGTGACGGTGAAACCATCGCGTTTGTACCCACCATGGGCAACTTGCACAGTGGTCATTTAACCTTGATGCAACAAGCTAAACAACGTGGCACTAAAGTCGTTGCTAGCATCTTTGTTAATCCGATGCAGTTTACTAACCAGAGTGACTTGGCGAATTATCCACGCACGATGGAAGCTGATCAGCAAAAACTGATCGAGCAGGGCGTTGATATGTTGTTCACGCCAACGCCGGATATCATGTACCCGAAAGGTCTGGATGCTCAAACGTTTGTCGAAGTACCAGCGATTAGCGATGTATTCTGTGGCGCGAGTCGCCCAGGACATTTTCGCGGTGTTGCCACTATCGTCGCTAAGCTGTTTAATCTCGTGACACCAGATATCGCTTGTTTTGGTACCAAAGATTACCAGCAGCTACGCGTGATTAAATTGATGGTGGAAGATCTATCATTTGATATCGATATTGTCGGTGTAGAAACGGTGCGCGAAGCCAGTGGCTTAGCTAAAAGTTCTCGCAACGGTTACTTAACCCCAGCACAACTTGAACTCGCACCGCTGTTGTATCAAACCATGCAACAAGTGGCTAAAGATATTCAAGCAGGTGAAGCCATTGATGTCGCTGTCGCGAAAGGCAGTGAAGTGCTTAACCAGAGTGAATTCACTACCGACTATATCCACATTCAAAACGCCAATGATTTAAGTGATGTCACCACTGACGACCAAGAGTTCGTCATGTTAGCGGCCGCCTACCTAGGTGATGCACGCTTGATTGATAATTTAGTATTTAAGCGTTAGATTATCTTAATGACTACAAAGGGCCTCATGGCCCTTTTTCTTTATATACAGTTTTATATTTGGAACCCAATGATGAAAAGACTTGCCAGTTTATTGTTAGTACTCAGCACGCTAAGTGGTTGTGCCAATATTACTCAGCTGAGCGATATTGTAAAAAAACCAACCATTAGTTATCAGTCAATTGCATTGGGTCAAGTCAGCGCTCATGGTATTGAGCTAAAACCGACGTTCAGTTTATTGAATAATAATAGCTATGCGATTCCTGTTGATACCGTCGATTATCATTTTAGTCTTAATGGTGACTCGATTGTCAGTGGTGTAACGCAACCGATAGGCTCGCTGAGCCCTCATCAAGCACGTGATATCACCGTAAGTATCAATATCGCAGATAAGGCGCTTAAATCGCTACAGGGAAGTCTGTTTAGCGATAAAGCCATAAACTATAACGTCAACGGACATGTCAACGTTATGGGGATCGCATTGCCGTTTGAACATCAGGCAACGATTTTTGTGCCGCAGATTAAGCTTGGTAAGATAACGATGGTGAACGCTAATATGCGTAAACTCGATTTGGTGGTTAATGTTATTGTTGAGAACAACAACGATTTTGTCTTGCCGCTTGATAACATCAATTATTCTATCGCGACAGCTGGGCGTGATCTTGTCTCCGGTCAGCTGGTTAATCAGCAAATTTCACAAGGCGTTAATCAATTACAATTACCCATTTCGATTGAGACCAGTAAACTTGTAACTAGTCTGTTTGCTGTGATGCGCCAGCCCAACATCCCGTTGCAAATCAAAATAGAGAGTCCGTTATTTTCAGTGGATAAAACACAATCGATCAATCTGAAGAGTCTATTCTAAAAAAGTGTCGGTGAGATACACTGAACTGTATCTTGCAAACGACTAATCTTAAATCTCTACTTAAACGTAATGTTGTGCTTTTTGATGTAGTGCAGCATTAACGGTATTTCAATAATAGCGTAGCTAAGCAGCGCAAACCAAAACCAATTAAGGGTGATGATAATGGCATTAAACGCTACATCGCTTCCCCAGTAGACACTGCCGACAATCGATAGCGCTATGGTTGAAGCGATCCCATCATTGAGCATTAATTTGTTACAGTCACCAGCAACAGTTTTTGGGTAAATGACGATATAAGAGAGTAAAATGATGGTGAAATTAAGTAACAATACGGTGATTTCTGGACTCATGATTGAGCTATTCCTCGGTGTGTTGGTTGATGTCTTGATGCTTCTTGGGGGGAGTCGTTCTATCACGCGATTGAAAAACCGAACCGAAAAGCACTTTGGCTGACAGCACGAACGGCATAAAGTAAATCTCAGCTAGGCTGGTGTGTTCGGTATTGTGTTTACTAATCCCGAAGTTAATCGTTGATGGCTCTGCAACGCTAGAGGCAAATATATGACAACCAAACAGTTTGTCCCAAATTGCCAGTGCTGAACCAAAGTTAGCGTCAAAATGCTTGCGTTGTGTACTGTGATGGATTTGATGTTGCGCTGGACTAATAAATATCCATTCTAAGGCATTGCCCCAACTGAGCCATACATGACTGTGACGCAAGTTCGACCCCATCAAATTAAACACAAAGACAAAGGCATTCGCCCCTAAGATTGCTTGCATTTCCAGCGTCGCGCCAAAGAAATAGTAACTAATGCCGACAGCAATACCTTGCGTGCCAGCCATACGGGTGGCATAGAGTAGACTCTCAACCGGGTGTGAACGATAAATGGTCATGGGCGTTAACACTTTGGCGCTGTGATGTACTTTATGAAATTCCCATAAGAACGGTATTTTGTGTAATAGGTAATGCAACAGGAACCGGCTTAAATCATCAAGCACAAATAAAATCGCGGTAAAGGCGATGCCGACCAGCCAAATTGGGGTGTTGCTTAACCCGCTCGCACCAAACCACTGCTCAATCGTTGAAGAAAAGCTAATCGCAATAGGCGCCATCACTACTAGGCTTACGGTGATCCCTGCTAATTTAAAGACTTTATTAATCAGAAATATCGCGTAATCGTGTTTGGCGGATTGATGCAACCAAATCCGCGGCGAAAAGAGATACTGGAAGTAACTTGATTTGGCGTTTGCTGTGCGGCTGAGGTGCTGACGATAGGCAATGTAACCAAGGATAAATGCGCTGAGCAAATAGAGCCAAAAAACACGCTGGTTAGCGTTTATTAGGTAACTGGCAATATCGGTAAAATAGGCGATAGTATGGTGGCTAATAAGCTCAAGCATTGTTGCAATTATTGAATTATATTAATGGCTCATCATAAAACGAATAAGCGGCTATTGCTAGCCGCTTATAGTGGTCGCTGTGTGAAATGCTATATCGACGTTAGAATGAAATCTTATAACCAATGATTGCGCTACGTGGCTTGCTTGGGCGAGCACCGTATGGGCGATGGCTGATAATTTCAACTTCATCAAACAGATTATCGACTTTAAGATAGATTGCGCCATCATCACCATCGGCAATGTCGTAACTCGCCGCGAAATCAACAACCGTGAGTGGCGCTGTCGTCACGCCAACAAAGTTAATGGTATCACCAGTGCCTGAGGTTTCTTGCATCTCGCCAATGTACTTGGTCAGTAGTGAGGCTTGCCAATTATGGGCAGACAGGCCAAGGGTCACGGTTAACTGGTTTTTCGCCAGATAAGGTACGCTGTCACCGGCTTCAACTTCTCCCCATAATGGGAAGTCTGACACGAATGATTCCTTAAACTCAGAGTCAGAATAGGTATAAACAACACTTATTGGCATATCGATTGATTCGGTTAGCTCAATGGTATGCTTAAGCGATGCCTCAATACCATAAAGGTCTACTTCACCGGCGTTATATTCGGTATCGATAACGGTACAATTTGCCGATGCTGAGAACGTACAACTTTCTTTAAGGTTACTAAAGTCATTAAAGAAACCGATAAGCTCGGCTTGCGTGACACTGTCGTTGTAGCGCAGGCCTAACTCGTAGTTGACGCTCTCTTCCGGTTTTATTTGTGGGTCTTGCTGCGGGCTCGTCGGTACATAGCCTTTGTTAACCCCAAACAAGAAACCAAGCTCGTCGCTCGCTTTATAAAACGCGCTAAAACCCGGCAACCAAATACGGCTCTCTTTCTCGAGCCAATCGTTGGCATTGAATGTGTTTTGATAAACGGCATCAATAAATTCACCGCGTACACCCGCCGTTAGTGTTAGCGCATCAAGGGTAATACTATCTTGAATGTAGAGTGACAGCGCCTTACTTTTTTCCGTATTAAAGGTCGTCTCGGTTGGCGTGTTATTGGTGGTATTGACCAGCTGGCCAGATTGCATCGCGTAAACGTCAGTGGTGTGCATACGCTCGATTTCATCAACATGGTAACGAATACCGACTTCAAGCTGATGGGTTAATCCTGCAAGGGTAAATTCTTGCTCGAGATCAGACTGAACGCCCCATGAGTAGTACTCACGTGCGTTATTACCAAGAATGAGGTTTTCACGCGCGCTTTCGCTGTCACGTTCACCGCGAATGATCTCTAGAAAATCGCCATTAACGCCATCGGTTGGTTTAGCGATAATGTCTTCAAGGTAGACATCAAAATCAAAGCCATTGAGCTTGTTCCAAGAACGCTCAAATTTATTGTAGTAAGCACGTGAAGTTACCGACAACTGATCTGTTTCGATAAAATGAGTGAACAGCGCGTTACTATGCTCCCAATCCATTAAATCATTTTGTGAGGCCGCATAACGACGATTAGGATTGATTGCAAAATCAGCATCGGTGATCCCAACATAGGTTTCATGAGAACGTTCATTATCAAAGCCAAGTTTGAGCTCAACGAGCTGATTGACATTCTCATGGGATAAGTCGTAATTAAACTTCGCCATCAAGGAATTCTTATCAAAGCTAGTGTCACCGCCGCCATCGATTTCTTTAAAACCGTCGGCATTAACGTTGAGTGCTTCCACTAAATAGCCAAATTTTCCCTGTGTATCGCCGTAATGCAGATGATACTTATTGTAGCCATCGCTACCAAAAGCAATATCGAAGCCACCAGCACTGTCAGCTGGAACGCTACGCGTAATGAGGTTCAACGCGCCAGCCACCGTATTAGGACCGTACTTAATTGATGCCGGTCCTTTAAATACTTCGACGCCGGTCATGCGGCTAACTTGTGGGAAATAATAGGCGGCAGAAGCAGAGTAGGGCGCAGGGGCGATTAAGATGCCATCTTCCATCAACGCAATTTTTTTACTACGCTCTGGTGTTGCACCGCGAAAACCAATGTTAGGGCGCAGGCCATAACCATCTTCTTGACGAATGTTAACGCCGGGTACATTGGCTAAGATGCGATTAATATCGTCATATTCGAACTTTGTTAATTCGGTTTCATCGATAAATGTCGCCGAGCCAGCATCGGTGCGCAGGCCATCGCTGCTCCCTAAAATTCGGATTTTCTCAACATGCCGTTCGTTGGCACTCTGTTCTTTCTTGTCGCTAACGTCGGTGTCTTGCGCGATAGCGTGACCATTGACCAGTGATGCAATTGCCGCGCTTAATAGTAATTTTTTCATCATGCTCTCGTTATTAATCGTTGTCACCGGCAGCGGTGACTGGCAGTTTTAAGGCTAAAGAATTAATGAAATCAACTTTGAGTTGATCCGTCACTGCTTTGACATTGGCATGGGTTGTTTCAACCGCAGCTGGCTCTTGGGTTAAGCGTGTTGCTAGTGACACTTGATAAGCGCTTAGGTCATCAATCGCTTGTTGCGTGTTTGCAATGATGCTATCGCTGGTAGCTTGGTCGTCAACATCGATAAGGTAGTCATCAAATCCGATGGTGTTTTCATTGTCACTACCTTGACCGGTAAATAATTGTTGAAACGCTGTTAGGTTATTAATCAAGTGACTGACTGATGTCTGACTTAATGGTGATTCGACATTCTCAACACAGACACTGCCAACGCCGCCACAATCATTGGTGAACAGTCCTAATGGCGTGCCAATCTTGCTATCTTTAACCATTTTGTCAAGATAAAACAAGGCATCGCTCACCGCATTAACACCATCATGAACATCGGCGAATTCGTTATCGACTTGGCCAGCATTCTTGAGTGTTGTCGCATAGGTAGCCCATTGGCTATTAAGTGTTTGTGCGCTGCTGGCTACATCACTGGTTACTTCCACGGCAAACTGACAGCGTGCTACTTTACGCGCTTGCTCTGTCATGTCTGGCCATGTTGCGAGCACTGGCTTTTCGCTGGTGCAGCTGTGCTCGACTGATGTGCTATACAGTAAATACTCAGCGGCATCTAAACCACGGCGGGTTGCAGTGCGCTGCGTGATGTCATAAGCAGTGCCGTTAATATCACCGTTGCTGAAAAACATCACGTCTTGATCGACGCCGCATGAGCTCACTACCGGCCATGAATAAATATTATTACGTAAAGTAGACGAGTTAACCGTTAGCGGTCCAATTTGCATAACTTCGGCAAGCTGCCATTGGTTAATGGTGGCAAGCCATTGCGATTGACTGGCGCTAAGCGCATCGTCGAGTGCTTGACGATCATCACCGGTCTCAAATGCCGTTTCTAGCGCGCAATAATCACTCACTGACTGATGCTGCGCGGTTGCTTGTGTTGCAAAGGCCTGATAAGTCGGCGTGATAATATTATCAACAATATTGGTCAGCAGTGCTTGTTGATTAAAGGTGGTATCGACAGGTGTGACTGGTGTTGTCGGTGTCTGCACACCATAATCACTACCAGCATCGCTACTAGTGCTTTCTGAACAGGCGACTAATGAGGAAATTACGGCAACAGTTAATAAATGAGGGAGTCTTTTTGTACGTCTAATCATTGTCATTCCAAAACCATGAGTTTGATAAAATTAGCTAAAGTGATATGGCGGATTATTTAACCACAAATGATAAGGATTATCATTGTTTTTTCATAAAAAAGACCCGTATCGGTAGCCGACACGGGTCTTTATCAATCTTTATGGTATTTAAAGATTACCAGTTAGCAACGTTCTCAGCATCGAAAGCGTATACAACTTGTAGCATGATGCGAACTTCTAGCAATTTAGCTTTGTAGTCTGCAACTTCTGCCGCAGTAAGTACTGGTGCCATACCGATGTTCTCTTGCATCATTGCAAATTGCTCATCGCTCATTGGCGTGTGCGGGTTAAATTGCACGTTTAGTGAGAAGCCTTTTAGCTCTGACCAATGTTTTGCAAGATCTGCATAATCATCTGATGAATAACCGTCAGTACCTAATTTGTCTAAATCAGCGTTAACATCATTGATGTAATGAACAACCGTTGCCATAATCGCTTTTTCCCACGTTAGCACAGCAACATCACGTTGCTCTAATAACGTCGTCATTTGATCGGCGGTTAAATCGCTCGTCACGGCACTGCTAATGATTGCACGGCCAGTAACAAATGCGTCAAACGCTTGCTTAGTGAAATCAGTTGGCATCGCGTTGTCAGCAGTACCGACATCACGTTTAGCAGCGTTAGTTGAATTACCAAAGTTGATTTCGCTGGTGAAATCAATCATACCATCGGCATCGATATCGTTGTAACCGTTGCTCCAACCGTCACGACCGCTTTTAGCACGAATTTCTAGATCCGTGTAATCGTTGTAGTTATGCGCTGCGCCAAAGTAACCAAAACCTTCATCAAATTGGTGTTCTAAAGACGTATAGGCTTTAGTGCCATCTTGCGCCATGTTATCAGAGTTTAAGCCTTTGCCATCGGTCATATGATCTAAGTAATCATCAGTACCTTGCGAAAAGTTAAGTGCGCCAAGAATGAATTTTTGGATAAGTTGCTTAGAGTCAGTACCATCTTCTTGTAAGTACAACTTAGTGATTGGCTCACCTGTAATATCGTTACGAACACTACCAGCAATCTCTGTATCAACGTTTGCTGCAATCATGTCAAATAATGCTTCAACAACACCATTTGGTGTTAAAGAGCCTTTGTCGTTCCAACCCACTAAATCTGTTGACCAGTCTCGTGTTTGACCTGTTGTGTCGTTACCAGCCATCTTCGCTTGAAGATTTTTGTGTGATGAACTCACGTCAGTGATCTTCATTTGCTTAGCGGTTAATGGTGTTTCTAAACTAATCGCCGTGATCA
>Ga0209396_1004460_pt1 | contig 13598 bp, 9 predicted proteins | sample GOMGulsemesocosm_6_FD_184638 | JGI IMG/M metagenome (GOLD analysis project Ga0209396, IMG submission 184638) | Methane-oxidizing microbial communities from mesocosms in the Gulf of Mexico - GOM8C Gulf of Mexico (SPAdes) (version 2) | ecosystem: Environmental > Aquatic > Marine > Cold seeps...
AAACTAAAGAAGCCTTACAATTATTATCAAGCAACTTTAATACTGGCACAGAAAAAATGCTGTATTTAAATAAGTTTGACAACACTAAAAATCAAATTTTCAAAACAAATCATTAAATCAAAAAAAATTAAAATCATGAAAAAAGTTATATTAATATTAGGAATGGCATTATTACCAATAGTTGCATCTGCTCAAAATTATTTTGATTCGTTAGAAGATCAAGATGGAGTAACCTCTGTAATTGTTAATGCCAATATGTTCAATTTAATGAGTAAAATTGACGTAAGTACTGAAGATCCTGAAGCTGAAGAATACATTAACCTTATCAAAAACATTACTAGTTTAAAAGTTTTTGTTAGTAAAAGTGACGCTACTACGACAAAAATGCAGAACATGATGTCTAAATACCTTAAAAAATCAAACTTACAAGAGTTGATGCGTGTAAAAGACGGTGACACCAATGTAAAGTTTTATATGAAAGAAGGAAGCAACTCTAATAAAGTTAGCGAACTATTAATGTTTGTAAAAGGAACTGAATTAAAACTAGAAGGAAAAAATGTTGAAACTGTATTATTAACACTTACTGGTGATTTTGATTTAAAACAAGTTTCAAAATTAACTAAGAAGATGAACATCCCTGGAGGTGAGCACTTAAAAAAAGCTAAAAAGAAATAAATTAACTCGGCCTCGAAGAGTATTCGATAACTTTCGAATACTCTTAACGAGACTATAATCAATCATCATATGAAATCAATCAAAATAATTTTTTCGACACTTTTTATCACACTTCTACTTATAAGCTGTAATAACAAGCCTAGCCTTCAAAAATACTATGTTGCTAATCAAGAAAACCAAAACTTTATGGTTGCTGACATCCCAACTAGTGCATTGAATATTACTGAACAGTCATTAACTGCAAGTCAATTACAAGCTTACAAATCAGTTGAAAAACTAAATTTTTTAGGCTTTAAAATAACTACTGACAATACTATCGTTTATAATACCGAAAGAACAAAAATAAATCAAATCCTTTCTGATGACTCCTATAAAACACTTATTAAATATGGAGGCGATAAACAAGGAGCTATTATAAAGTACTTAGGATCTGAAACATCTATTGATGAAGTTATCATTTTTGCAAGTGATGACAGCAAAGGTTTTGGAATAATACGTGTTTTAGGTAACAATATGAATCCATCACAAATAATAGAATTAGTTGATGTGGTAAAACAATCAAAATTAGACACTGAATCAATAAAAGGAATTGCTGATTTCTTTTAGGCATAAGGCAAAATATCTAATACAAAAAACCACTCCTAATCAGCGTGGTTTTTTTTGTTTAATACTTTTTGAATTTAAGCACATGAAATCGTAACCGAATGTGTATGTCCTCCTCCAGAAGTTGAACTTACTAAAACTGAATTTCCATTACTTAAACTGGTAAAATTTGCTGTACTTACTGTAACATTATGGTTATATCATCCACCTGCTAATACATAACATTTTTGAGTGCCATTTTGTACATCTGTAGCAGAAACGGATAAGCTATACCCATGATTAGAAGCAATACTCGTTACAGTTTAATTGGCTATACAATCCCCTTGTGGTCGTGTATTCACAGTTGGAGTAGTTGCTATAGGCACTGAACTATCATCACTCGAACAACTCAGTAATGAAAATACTGGAATTGCAACAAGTACCCCAATTGTACTTTTAATAAATCGTTTTCGATCCATAATAAATACTTTTTAGTTGTACTAAGTTTGGTCGAAAAATAATTCACACCCTACAAGTTCAATATCATATATTCCATGATATCAGTAATTTCAGACGTTGTATTACCATCAATATGGTTGTGAAATGTGGTATAATATATATTCCCTGATGTTCCTTCACAAGGCCCTATAGTACAACCATGAGCAATATGTGCAGGTAATGCATTTATACTAATAGTAATAGTAATAGGATGTGCATTTTCAGGGTTCCCCGGAGGAATATGACATATGGTAACTTTTTGCCCCCCATCGGAATACCACATACTATCATCATCCAGTCCAACTACCATATTCGTTTTTATCATTAATGGATTTTGATTTTCATCAGCAACCAATACATCCCAAAAATTGGTATCAACCTGTTGTAATTGCATCCAAATATCTAAATCGTATTCTATATCAAAATTCGTAAAACTGGTGAAATCATTTAAATCTTGATTGACAATTGAATTGCCGTTTAACCAACCTATATCTCCAGAACGTGTTCCACAAACTAATTCATCATTAATAAATCCGCCTTGTCTCTCAGTAGTACAATTTTGAGCATATGCATCATAACCTACTAAATATTCCAATCCATAATCGGACACATACATGCTTTTCCCCTTAGCTACAAAGTCATTTAAACTTTGATAAAAAGGATTTGAAAAAGTAGTGACATTACCACTACAGTTTAAAAACAACGCATCATAGTTCGTCAATCCAGATTCAATATCGGAAACAGTAACTTCATCAATCGAATAACCTAAATCAGTAATGATAGCCTCAATACTGTCATAATTCCCTGCTAAAAAAGCCAAGTTCGCTTGACTTTCTAGTATTATATTTTCATTAGTCAAATCAAACACAGTACCAGCTATTACTAAAATATTTATAGTAGACCGGAACAATTTACCTGATCCAGTTTGAAAATGCAATTCACCTTGACCAACCGGAACTTCTAATTCAAAATTTCCTGATAAATTTGTTTTTGTAGTATACATTGTTCCGTTATCATCATAAAACACCAATGCATTTGGTATTGCTTTATTTGACGGAGAACTCAATTTTCCAATCACTTTCTCAAGTACAACCTGATTTTTAACACTTGAAGTGTCATCGTCTTGCTGGCATGCAAAAAACAACATACTTATTATTGCTATACTTACTATTTTTTTCATAACCCTCTGTTTTACAACACTAAACTACAACTTATACTCTGCGATTTTAAGACTATTTATTATTCGGTAAGGTTTATTGAATATTCGGTACCCCCCAATCTTTACAACAAAAAAAGCAGCGATTTCGCTGCTTTTTTTAACTAACACTTTTAAGTTAGTTTCCCCAAAACAATTTTGTTTTTATCTTACTGACTACAATTTCCGTCTATAATATTTTGTACTGTTGGGTTGTAGGCATTGTTAGCTATACTTACATATGTATGAGTACCATTCGTAAATAAATTTTGTAAAGCACATAAATTTGTAAGATTTGGGTTAGGGGCACTACTTCCAGCCGCCACTGAATTAACTCCTATTCTAATTCTATAAACACTTGTTAAGTTCTCTAGCCCTCCCAAAGAAGTTAATAAATCATTCTCTGTTATATAAAACCCACCCCCTGTATTTGTCGTATTTGTTTCGAAACTATTTAAACCCGTTAAATTTATTAATGAATCATTATTTACAATATGAACACTACCATTTACACTAGTTAAGTTATTTAAACCTGATAATGTGTTCAATAAACCATTATTAGAAATGCTTAGTGTTCCATTAATAAAACCTATTCCTTGCAATCCATTTAAAGAAGTTAACACTCCATTATTATTTATATATAGCCCTCCTATAGAAGACAGATTAGCTAAAGCTTCTATTGATGATAGAGATTCGTTGGATGACACTTCTAAATGAACTCCAATAGTTGTAAGATTATTTAACCCTTGTAACGATGTTAATGCCGAATTATTACCAATCAATGACCAACTATTTAGTGTTGATAAATTATCCAAACCTTCTAACGAAATCAGCGATTCATTATAATCAATAATCATATATCCACCAACTGAGGTTAAATTGCTTAAATCTATTAAAGACACTAATTCAGAATTAGACTCAACAATCATATATCCACCAACTAAAGTCACATTGTTTAAACCTTCTAGAGAAACTAAAGATTCATTACCTATAATAGATAAATATCCTTCTATATTAGTTAAATTATTAAGCCCATTTAAAGAATTTAACATTGTATTCCCAGACACACTTAAATCATCACCAATTGTAGTTAAACTATTAAATTCCCCTATAGATATCATTTTTAGATTTTCTGAAAAATGAAAAAAACCAGATACAGTAGTTAAATTACTTAATTGAATAGAAGTTAAATTAGAATTCTCATTAATCATTAAATCGCTAGCTATAGCATTTGCTGTTAGCTCAAAAGACTCTAAACTTTCATTAGACAAAACTGTTATTGCCCCATTTAATGCTGTAAGACCAGATAAACCATTTACTGAAATTAATGAATTATTATTCCGTATATACAACCAATTGTTAACCTCTATAACATTTTCAAACCCTTGTAAAGAAACTAGATTTGGATTATTTGTAACTGCCAAACCTTGTACCTTTGTTAAAGAAGATAAAGTAGTTAAATCAGTAATATCAGTATAGTTTGATAAATTATTATAGTCTCCAATACTTAACCCTCCTGTTATTTCTGTGTACCCTAATAAACCAAAAGTATCTACTTCTGCTTGAGAAGTCAGAAGCACATCACCAGCATATACCCCTCCTATTTGATTTCCACATACTAATACTGTTCCTACATTAATTTCAGTAGGTGTTACGATTATTTGTGAAACCCCAGAACTTTGATTACTATATAAATCATACACAATCATACTATATTGTTCACCATTACAGTATGAAAACGGATAATTTATAGTTCCATCTGTTATTGAAATAATTTCATAATCAGAAAAATTAGTTGAATTAGAATTATACAAAAACACATAGCCATTGGTTACCGAAGTACCTGTACAAGTACTCACAGTTCCGGTTAAAGTTGTCTCTATTAATTGCGATGGTAAACTAGGCACTATAATATCAATTGACATATCATTGGTATATGGTCCAATAGTTTGGGTATGTACTATTGAATTTATACAAGCCCCTGTACCATATACATTAACGGTTAATTCTTCATCAGAAGGGAATAAACCACATTCTTGTCCTTGGTCATTTGTATATCCAGAAAATATAACTTGATTGGTTTCGTTTCTGATAATATCTATATAACAATTCGTTAAGTCATCATGACTTCTTACAGTAAAACACACTTCAACATAGTCTAGAGGTAAATCACAATTCCACCAGGTAAAATGAGTCACTTCAGCTACATACTCATCTCCGACCCTTAAAGCTTGCCCTTGTTCTTTCCAGTATCCGGTTAATTCATCAAAAAACCATAAATTAATTACTTCTGGTGCATTAGGTGTACTAGTTGCTACTGGAAACCTTACTATTGCAGGTGAAGTTTCCTTTATGTTTAATTGTTCTCCATTAGATGAAAATAAATTAACCCCTAACATTCCATAAGTTTCCATACTTGAAGCTGCGCCATTTTCACGTTGTCCAAACAACATTCCGGGCATTTGTGCAAAAGTACTTGTTTGGTTGGGTTGTAAGTAATGAACGGAAACAGCAACTTGCCCTGAATACGGATTACCTAATCCATCTATAAAATCACCTTGAAAGGAAACTTTAGCCCCGTTTGGTAAGGATACTTCTGATGCTTCTCCAGAATTAACTGTCGCTATTATATTTTTTTCCAATAAGGTAATTTGTACATCATTGGTTCCATTAGGAGTTGGGACTATACTTCTACTACCTTGTATGTATCCATTCTTAGTAGCTTTTATAAATGCGAATTTTTCATATACAGAAACATTATTTAGTACAAACACCCCATTATGATCGGTCAAAGTTGTTTGATTACCAATAGTAACTTGAACATCCTTCAATTTATTTCCATCTTGATTTACAATACGACCGATAAAATTAGTGTTAATGGAGTTTCCGAAATTATCTTGTGCAAACTCTTCATCAGTAACACTTGCAACTGGAGTATTGATATTACCTATAAAATCATCATCATTTTTACATGATAATAACCCTAGGCTTATTACGAATACCCAAATTAGTTTTTTCATAGTTAGTTAATTTTTATAATACTAAACTACAACAAACAGCTAATTATTTTATAGCCATTTATTATTCGGTAGCGTTTATTGAATATTCGGCAATGTGAAATATTGACATCTTATAAAATTATTTGAGAACTTAATAGTAGCAGCAGGATTCCCCACATCGTAACCCCATAACTCCAGCTGGCCCATAGTATGCACTATGTCCTCAAAAGAGAAGGAACTTTTGCCTTTTTAATCTCGTACAACATGCCCTATTCCAGTTATAGTATGTTCCGTACCACCGTAAAAGAATGTCCCTGAAAAATTAAAATCAATATGTTCTCCTACCAATCCATAATCAGTTATATTAATTTGCATAGCACTATTCGGTTGTGGATCATCAAGCATTCCAGAATCTTCTACTTGAAACAACACTTCACTTTCAGTTAATGTAGCAATACTATTGGTGTCCGTATATAAATAATTCCCCAAGGTTAAAGCATTAGCCCCATTTGCACCAAAAGCAAAACCAATGTGGTTGTAATTAGTTCCCGCATCCGTCTTACCAACAATCAACATTGGATTAGGCAGCATTGAAAAAATACTGTACATATCCGTAGTAAAAGTTTTTACGGGGTTCCCGTCTACTTTATATACAATATATTCTTGCACACCTTCTAGTGCAGCACAAGTTGAACTTGATCCGATATCCGTTAATGGCGCTATCATTTCAAAATGAATTGCATTGGATACTGATCCAGCATCAATGTCAATTCCGTATGCTTTAGTTTCACTTGTACTTGAGCATAATAATGTCGTTATAGCATAATTCCCAGAATAAATGTAGTCGAAAAACTGATTACCATCTTTTTCAAGAAACACATAACCATTAGTAACAACATCTAAATTACAATCATAAAAAGTCCCTTGAATAGTTACCGGAGTTACTTCATTATCCAAAAGCACTATTTGTTTTGTAGTTGTAGTGTTTATGGCATCAATCACCTGATCGTTTACCTGCTCATCACAAAAATTGTATAATTGAACTGTAATAACCTCATTTGAAGGAACAAGCATACTACTTTTTCCACGTTCATTAGTTTGCTCAGGCGCCATAGTAGTATTGGCATTTACACTAAATTCCAATGTAACATTTGCCAATTCAACTCCAGAATTCATTTTTACCTCTAAACGCAAGATTTCTGCTGCTAACGGGGTCGCAAAATTCCAATTTCCTAATTGAGTTATTTCACCTATATAGTTATTCCCATCCAATGTCGCTACCGATTTTTCAATCCAAAACCCATGTGCTTCATTAAAATTCCACATTGGAATAGTTGCTCCTGAGTGTTGAATATGCTGTGTACTCACAGGCATACTTACTTCTGCATGTTCCCCATCACTTAAATACAACTCCTCGCCAGTTGATGATATTAATTTTAATTGTACCGCTCCTAAAGTTTCTAATTGCTTGGCTTTCCCTTCACTATTTTGCCCATATAGCATTCCTGGAAGTTTAGAATATAAATCAGTATCATCAATATTAGTATGATATGCTACTACTTGTACCACACCAGAGTAATCGGTTCCATTTTGAGTTATATATTTTCCATTAAAAGTTACTGATGTTGTATTATTAATAGAAACTGTTACCACTTCATTAGTGTTTATGGTTGCTATAGAAGTTGATTCTTGTAACATTATTTTCACCTTATTGGTTCCATCTGACGGTATTAATGCTCTTGACCCGTTTAAATAATTTGTTTTTGTAGCCTTTATGTATGCAAAATTCTCATAAGCATTCGCGTTTTTAAAGCTAAATACACCTCTAGAATCTGTGGTAATTGTTTCCGTACCAGTTGTTATAATTGCATTTTCTATTGGATTGCCATTTACATCTATTACTTGTCCTAAAAAGTCCGTTTGCCTAGCAGCTCCAAAATTACCATAAAAATCATCTGGAGTAACTGATTGTACAGGTACAAAATATTCATCGTCATCAACACAACTATAGGTAGAAAACAATAAAACACTCGTAAAAATAAGTATTCTTACTAATGTACTACTACGATATATGTTAGCTAAAAATCTATTCACACTTGCATCATTTTATGTAACAACTCTTCTTTTTTTCTTCTGGAAACCCCTAATAAAGTATTATCTATCATTTCAACATAGCCACCATCCTCTTTTATAAACTTTATAATATGTGCCATGTTTACTAAATGTTTCTGATGTACTCTAAAAAAACACACATCAAGTAACAAGTTTTCATAATGCTTTAAGGTTTTTGACGATGTTATTTTTTCCCCAGTTGTCAAAAAAATATCTGTATAGTTTTTATCCGACTCTAAGCGGATAATATTTTCAATAGCGATAAACTGAATTTCAGAAGTTGAATTAACAACTATCTTTTTTACTTCATTGAACTTTACAAGATCAGAAGCCAATGAAATTTGCTCTTGCTGAGCTGTAATGGTAATATTTTTAGAACGCTCTACAGCATAAATAAACTCTTTAGGGTTTAATGGTTTTAATAAATAATCTAAAGCGGAGTATTTAAATGCTTTTATAGCATGTTCATCATAAGCGGTACTAAAAATAACATTAAAATTAGTCGACTGTACTTCTTCCAATACCTGAAAACCAGTTCCATCACCTAAATTTATATCCAATACCAAAAGATCAAAATCAGTTACGTTAATTAACTCAATAGCTTCCTTCTTACTATTCGCTACACCAACTACCTTTACCTCTTCAATATATTTTTCAATATAATTTTGAAGTGTAATGATGGCATTTTGTTCATCGTCTACTAAAACTACTCTAAGCATTAATTGGTATTATAAATTCAACTTTTGTTCCTAATGGTAAATTACTATCGTCTTTTAAATCGGTATAAACAATAGGGTCTTTAGTATTATTCTTAATAATACGTAGTCGTTTTTTTACAATATCCGTTCCTAAGGATTTATGAATATTAACTGATGTTTCTCTTCTTCCAACCCCATTATCAATTACGGCACAATATAGCTCATTGTCATTTAACATTTTTAAAACCACTTCAATTTTACCACCATTTGGTTTCGGAGCAATACCGTGTATTATTGCATTTTCAACGAAGGGTTGCAATAACATTGGTGGAATTTTTATAAAATCCTCCTCAATGGATTCGTCAATAATGATTTCATACATAAGCTTATCGCCAAAACGCATTTTCTCTAATTCCAAATACATTTCTAAACTCTCTATTTCCTTAGACAATTCAATTCTATCAACCCTTGAGTAATTTAGTGTTTTTCGTAATAAGTTAGAAAACTTCGCCAAATATATCTCTGAATTCAAGGTATCTCCACGAGTAATAAAACTTTGAATAGAATTTAAGGCATTAAATACAAAATGAGGATTCATTTGTGACTGCAATGCTTTATTTTCTAACTGTGATAACTCTGTTTTAAGTAGCTGCTCTGTTACTTTCCTTTTATAAAACCATTTTGTCAATAGCCCAAAAACAATTAGTAAACATAAAATACTACTCGTTATAAACCACCATGATTTATAGAAAACCTGAGGAAAATGTAAATCTATTTTAGATGATGCCGACCAACTACCACCAGCTTGTTGCACTTGCGCTTCAAATACGTATTCTCCTTTTGGTGGTAATGACGTAAACTGAATTTTTGTATCATTGGTTATTACCCAATCTTTATGAATACCAACTATTTTATAACGATACAACTGCCTTCCTTTAGCTTTATAATCTAATGACAAATAACGAAGCGTTAAAAATTGATATTTTGGAGGCACCACAATAATACCTTTAGGTAGTAAGTGTTTTTCGTTATTCAACCGTACATAAGGAAATAGTACTGTAGGTTGCTCTTCCATATTTTTTAAGCTATTCAAATCTACTTTACATACTCCTTTTTGAGTAGCTACATAAAGTGAGTTATAAATAAGTTCCAAATCAAACACCTCATTTGAAGGCAAACCTTTATAGTTAGTGAATAACTGGTAATTTGAATAATTAGTATTGGTAAATTGATAAAGCCCTTTATCTGTAGCAACAAATGTATAATCAATATATTTTTTAATAGAATTTACTCCTTTTGACCCTATACTGTTTTTAATTTCTGGAATTATATTTAGTGTATCTACAATTCGTTTTTTATACTGAAAAACTAACGAATCATTTACTAAATCAAAACCTAAAACTGTTTTATCCGATGCCATTAATCTCACACCTTCATAATTTGGTATATAATACACTCCATTAAATTGCGTCCCAATCCAATAAGAACCTTGATTATCTTGTAAAGAACATGTGATACTTTTATGCAAAAACAATTCCTTTACCAATTGTGGTAAAACAACCTTACCTTTATTTTTAATACTATTATTATCTACAGAAGTAAACTCATACCCATTAAACTCAACATTCCCCTTAGTAGTTCCAACTAGTATAAAACCTTTGATATTCTGAGTAACAGAAACAATATTACTGCTTGGCAAACCTGTATCTATTGTATAGTTATCCACACCTAATACAGTTTGAGCCTTACTTATCTGAAACGACAAAAAGGCTAAAACAAAAAAGAATACTATGTTATACTTAATTTTCAGAATTATTATTTTTTACTGACTACAATTACCGTTGATGATATCTTGAACCGTTGGATTATACGCGTTGTTTTCTATATATACGTCATTATAATTCCCATTAACTAATAAACCCTGTAAAGAACAAAAATTTGACAAATTAGCGTTAGGGAAATTATTATTCAGATAATCAGCACCTAAATTTAAATTATTTACATTATTCAAATTTTGTAGTCCATCAAGAGACATAAGAGATGTAAGACTTAAGCCAAAATTTCCGCCAATTGAAGTTAAACTCTCTAATCCTGTTAGAGAAAGAAGAGAATCATTCCCGGAAATACGAAAATCATTTATTATAGAAGTTAAACTATCAAACCCATTCATGGAAGCCAATGAATCATTCGACTCTATTGAAATACTATTTAAAGATATCAAATTATTTAACCCCTCAAATGAAGTCTGAGAATTATTATTAAGCAAACGAAAATGGCCTTCTATAGTAGTCACATTGGTTAATCCATACATTGAAATTAAAGACTCATTAAAACCTACTTCTAGAGAACCAAAAATTGCTGTTAAACCAGATAATCCTTCAAATGAGATTAATGAATCGTTATAATTTATCTTTATTTTCCCATTAATAAATACTAAATTCTCAAGGCCTATTAAAGATTCTAACTCATCATTATAAATTAAAGACAATTTATCAACAGACATTAATCCTTCCATTCCAGTCATCGTAATGACATCTGTATAAGCCACATAAAATGTCCCCCCCACACTTGTTATATTTTCTAATCCTTCTAAAGTTGTAACGGAACAATTTTGAATATACAAACCACCGCCGACGGATGTTATATTTGAAAGAGGAACTAAAGAAAGAATCGCCTCTCCACTGATATTTAAGCTTCCTGTTATAGATGTAATCGATTCTAGTCCTTCCAAAGAAGATAAGTTTGGATTATTTCCAACACCTAAATTATTCCCTATATATTCAATCGTCCCTAATACTGTAATCGAACTTAATACCTCATTACCTCCAATATTCAAACTACCACCAACGCTATTAATATTTTGCAAACCTTCCAAAGAATTCAAAAAATCGTTATTATTTATTGACAAATCACCACTAATTGAAGTTAAATTATTTAAACTTAATAAACTTGAGGTATTAGGGTTCGTATTCATTCCATATTCATCACCAATTATTAAATCCCCGTTAATCTGATGAAAACCTAATAAAGAGAATAAATCTACTTCCTCTTGAGATCTTAAAACAACATCTCCCACAAAGCCTCCTCCTACCTGATTTCCACAGACTAATACCGTTCCAACATTAATTTCAGTAGGTGTTAAAGCCATTTGTGAAACCCCAGAACTTTGATTACTATCCAAATCATACACAATCATACTATATTGTTCACCATTACAATAAGAGAATGGGTAATTTATAATTCCATCTGCTATTGATAGCATTTCATAATCAGAAAAATTTGAAGAAGCAGAATTATACAGCAATACATAGCCATTGGTTACCGAAGTACCAGTACAAGTACTCACAGTTCCGGTTAAAGCAGTCTCTATTAATTGTGACGGTAAACTAGGCACTATAATATCAATTGACGTATCATTTGTATACGGCCCAATAGTTTGGGTGTATACTATTGAATTTATACAAGCTCCAGTACCATATACATTAACGGTTAATTCTTCACCAGAAGGGATCAAGCCACACTCTTGTCCTTGATCATTTGTATATCCAGTAAAAATCATTTGATTGGTTTCATTTCGGATAATATCATAATAATAATTTGTTAAATCATCATGACTTTTTACAGTAAAACAAACTTCAACATAATCTAATGGTAAATCACAATTCCACCAAGTAAAATGTGTTACTTCTGAATGATACTTATCACCTACTCTTATTGCTATTCCTTGTTCTTTCCAATACCCCACTGTTTCATCAAAATACCAAAGGGCTATTTCTGATGGTGCGTTGGGTGTTGTCGTAGAAACTGGAAAAGTCAAGTTTGCGGGAGCTGTTTCAGTAATATTTAATTTCTCGCCACTAGGAGAATACAAATTCACCGCTAGCATTCCATACGTTTCCATACCTGAGGAAGCACCATTTTCTAGTTGTCCAAATAACATACCTGGCATTTCAACAAAGGTACTTTGTTGGTTCGGTTCTAAATAATTCAGGGACACCTCTACTTGCCCATTATATGCATTTCCACTGGCATCAATAAAATCTCCTTGAAACTGCAATTTAGCTCCGTTGGGTAAAACAGCTTCAGAAATCTCACCTGAATTTACTGTACCTACTATATTTTTATCCAATAAGGTAATTTGTATATCGTTGGTTCCATTAGGTGTAGGCACCAAACTCCTACTCCCTTGTATATAACCATTTTTTGTTGCTTTTACAAAAGCAAACTTTTCATGTACGGAAGCATTGTTTAATACAAATACTCCATTATGATCAGTCATGGTTGTTTGATTACCAATAGTAATCTGCACATCCTTCAATGTATTTCCTGCTTGATTTACAATACGACCAATAAAATTAGAGTTTATTACTTGCCCAAAATTATCCTGTGCAAATTGTTCATCTGTAACACTTACTACATGGTCATTAACAATTCCCATAAAGTCATCTTCATTTTTACATGACAAAACAAAGATTGATAGAAGTAAAAGTAAAGTTAGTTTTTTCATAGCATTGATTAGTTGAACGCTAAGCTACAAAAACAATTCAGTTAAGTCATACCTATTTATTGTTTGGTAGCATTTAATGATTATTAGGTAAGATTACCATGATATTTGGGCTTTTTGCTTTACAAAAAAAGCAAAGCTAGTTTTGTAAACTACTCATTTGAGTTTACATCAAAAAAAAATCCTCAACATCGTTAGACATTGAGGATTAAAGAAGGCGGCGACCTACTCTCCCACATAACTGCAGTACCATCGGCGCTAATGGGCTTAACTTCTCTGTTCGGAAAGGTAAGAGGTGAGCCCCATTGCTATAACCACCTTAAGTTTTAAGTGTT
>Ga0209396_1004467_pt1 | contig 13586 bp, 12 predicted proteins | sample GOMGulsemesocosm_6_FD_184638 | JGI IMG/M metagenome (GOLD analysis project Ga0209396, IMG submission 184638) | Methane-oxidizing microbial communities from mesocosms in the Gulf of Mexico - GOM8C Gulf of Mexico (SPAdes) (version 2) | ecosystem: Environmental > Aquatic > Marine > Cold seeps...
AAAAAAAACAATAAAACAGAGAACCTGAACTTTAGCAACAACTTGGCAGATTTTAACTGCAAAGTTTAATTTTAAGTATAATTTACAAACGAATTTAAAGTTTTTTAGATAAGTTATTCTTTCAAAAATACTGCAAAAATATTCACTTTATCAACCATCAACAGATACAAAAAAATCACTAAAGGCGTTGTTATTATAAAAAGGGAAAATATTACAGTGAGCAAAACAATTAACCCGAACAATTTCATGATCCCTCAATCCATAGTGATAAGCAGAGCAGTGACTGCTCTTGAAAATTTATCCTAATTTACATTTGATCTTGAACTTATAGCATTTACGTTAAATAGAAGGTCATTCAGCGGGAATTGCTATCAACAGATGACATGAAAAAGATTGATATGTATCAAATCATAAATTTCAGGCACAAAAAAAGCACCCTTAGGTGCTTTTTTCTGCTTAAAGCTGCAATTACTTGCTGCTAAGGCTACCGAAACGCTTGTTAAAGCGATCAACACGACCACCTGTATCGATAACACGTTGGTTACCAGTGTAGAAAGGGTGACATTTACCACAGATATCTAAATGGATGTCTTTACACAAAGTTGAATTCATTTCAAATTTGTTACCACATGAACAAGTTGCATTGATTGTTTCGTACTTAGGATGGATATCTTTTTTCATTTTGGAAAACCTCTGTTAAGGCCGCATCGCTCTCCAAACCCGAAGTCTGGTACCATACGTTGTTAATTTATACATCAATCATTGATTGATAAGTTAGGGCGCGTATTTTAGACAAATCACCCAAGATCTTCAAGCATTATTAATTATATATACATGCTATATTTTTGCAGAGCATAATTACGCTTATCGGGATTTAATAAATGCGACTCCAAGATCGATTTTAACTATCAAGAGGCTAATGATTTTAGTAAATTAGAGTCATAATAATATTTAAGATTTTTATTAATGAAAATTGCTGCTGTATCAATCAAAGTACCTTTACATAAAACTTTTGATTACCTGTTACCTGAACATTTACCTTTTAATGTAGAGCCGGGTATGCGCGTAGTTGTGAATTTTGCACGACAAAAAAAGATAGGCATCATAATAGAAGTTAAAACCGAATCTGATTTTGATATAAAAAAATTAAAAAAAGTCGATGAAATATTAGATGACACCCCTATTTTACAGCCTCAATTACTCGCATTATTAAAATTTGCATCTAAGTATTACTGTTACCCTTTAGGTGAAACACTACAAATCGCCCTGCCTAAATTATTAAGGCAAGGAAAAAGCCCAGATAAAACCAGCATTAGTTATTTAGAGCTCACAGAACAAGGAAAAAATCAAAAGCCACTAAAAGGTAAAAAACAACAAGCTTTAGTTGAGCACTTACTAGGCTCTGGCAAAACACCGATAACAGAGCTAAAAGCCTTAGGTTTTGCCAGCCAAACCATTAAATCTCTGATCAATAATGAAGTGATACATGAATTTATTGAGTTTGATGAACAGTGGCAATCTCATGAGCTATCAGTAAAAAACCGCTTAACACTTAATAGCGAACAAGCCGTTGCCTGTACTGCTATCAACCAAAGCGAAGGATATAAAACATTTTTGCTGGAAGGCATAACTGGTAGCGGTAAAACTGAAGTTTATTTACAAGTACTAGAACAAGTTTTAAAACAAGGAAAACAAGCCTTAGTGCTGGTGCCTGAAATTGGACTAACACCGCAAACAGTAAACCGCTTCCGCCGACGCTTTCCTGATACACCTATTATGTTATGGCATTCAGCACTAACCGATAACGAGCGTCTGCAAACATGGCGATTTTGTGAAAAAGGCAGTTGCGCTATTGTAATAGGTACTCGCTCAGCTATTTTTACTCCATTTGCTAAATTGGGCATGATCATCGTTGATGAAGAGCACGATAATTCATTTAAACAACAAGATACCTTAAGGTATCATGCCCGTGATTTAGCTGCTTTTCGCGCTCACCAATTACAAATACCTTTGATTTTAGGCAGTGCAACACCTGCTCTTGAAACCTTGCACAAAGCATTAGCAAATAAATACCAATTATTAACTTTGGCTAATCGTGCGCAAACAGCAACCGATAACCAATATCATTTACTTGATATGAAAGGCCAACCAGAAGAAGCGGGCATTGCAAAGGCTAGCTTAGATACTATAAAGCTGCATTTAAAAAAACAAAAGCAAGTAATGGTTTTTCTAAATCGACGTGGTTTTTCTCCTACTTTAATTTGTCATGAGTGTGGTTGGTTAAGTGATTGCGAGCGTTGTAGTACCAATGCGACTTATCATAAAAGCATACAAAGCCTTATTTGCCATCATTGTGGTGAACAGAAACCACCGCCATTTCAATGCCCTGATTGTGGCAGTACACAAATTATGCCTGCAGGTAAAGGCACCGAACAAATTGAAGAATATTTACATGAGCAATTTCCTGATATTCCTATCAATAGAATAGACAGAGAAACAACACGTAAAAAAGGCAGTTTAGAACAGGCATTAACCGAAATTAATACTTCAGGCCCGCGCATTTTAGTGGGCACACAAATGCTTGCTAAGGGTCATCATTTTCCAGATGTTTCATTAGTAATTATACTGGATGTAGATTCAGGACTTTACTCCTGTGACTTTAGAGCCACGGAGCATTTAGCCCAGTTAATTATTCAAGTATCAGGTAGAGCTGGACGCAGCGGTGAGGCCGGCCAAGTTTTATTGCAAACACACTTTCCTGAACATCCATTATTACAAGATTTAATCAATAATGGCTATCAAGACTTTGCACGATATGCATTAACAGAACGTGAAGTTACTGAATTTCCACCCTATACTGCCATGGCATTATTTCGTGCAGAAGCACACGATATACAATTAGTTCTCGATTTTTTGAATTTACTTATACCTGAGCAATCACTCCATGGTATACAATTGCTTGGTCCAATCCCTGCTCCTTTAGAAAAAATAGCAGGTAAATTTAGATATCAGATACATATACAATCTGATAATAGAAATAATTTACATCAATACCTTTCTCAACTAGTTGATTACTTATCAAAAAGTAAGTTAGCAGCAAAAGTGAGATGGAGTTTAGATGTTGACCCGATTGATATGGCATAAGATTAAAACCTAAGTAGATATAAGGCATAGTTAAATAAAAAATGGCACAACACGATTTTATAAATAAAAAACGCCCTAATAAATCAAAAAAGAAGGCGACTAAAAAGAAACCGATAGGCTGGATTATTGTAGCAATAACACTGTTTATAGGAGCCGTTTATGCTTTATGGTATATCACAACTCATAGTGAAGAAAAAAAGAAAATTGAAGCAAAAAAAGTCGCTCCAGTAAAGAAAGAGCAGCTAAAAAAACCAGTAGACTCTGACTTTATACAAGCAATAAAAAAACCTGACTTAGTAAAGGTTGAAGTCACTGAAATGGAGCAAAAAGGACCTTATCTTATGCAATGCGGCTCTTTTAAATCAAGAGAGCAAGCTGAAACATTAAAAGCTAAAATTGCTTTTACTGGCATAATCTCATTTATAAAACATCAAGGGTCTTGGTTTAAAGTACGTTTAGGTCCCTATGAAACTAAACGTAAAGCAGAAAGTGATAAAAACGTATTAAAACGCCAAAGAATAATAGGCTGTAGCATTCAGTTCTGGAATAAATAGCCTAACATATAGAAATAATTAGATTTCTAAATTTTAGCGCTGTTTGCAAGCGCTTTTACTTGAAATTATCAATAGCCTCCCCCATCTACTACTCATTAGAGACTAAAATACAAAGCAGCAACCGCTGCTTTGTAATCACGTAATAAAAAGAGATTAACATGACTACAATTGTTTCAGTACGTCGCGGCGATAAAGTTGTGATCGCTGGTGATGGCCAAGTTTCGCTTGGTAATACAGTGATGAAAGGCAACGCACGTAAAGTGCGTCGTCTTTATAACGATAAAGTAATTGCGGGCTTTGCTGGCGGAACCGCCGACGCATTTACATTATTTGAAAAATTTGAAAGTAAACTTGAAATGCATCAAGGTCATTTAACACGCGCAGCTGTCGAAATGGCAAAAGACTGGCGTTCAGACAAGATGTTACGCAAATTAGAAGCATTATTAGCCGTTGCTGATGAGACTGCTTCTCTTATTATTACAGGTAATGGTGATGTAATTCAGCCTGAAAATGATTTAATTGCAATTGGTAGTGGTGGTGCGTTTGCGCAATCAGCAGCAACAGCACTTTTAGAAAATACAGAACTTTCTGCGAGAGAAATAGCTGAAAAAAGCTTAACTATCGCTGGTAACATCTGTGTATTCACTAATCAAAACCATACTATCGAAGAATTATAATAGGAATTATTATGTCAGCTATGACTCCAAGAGAAATTGTTCATGAATTAGACCAACATATTATTGGTCAAAATAACGCAAAAAAAGCGGTTGCTATCGCATTAAGAAATCGCTGGCGCAGAATGCAACTAGATGAAGATTTTAGAGCTGAAGTAACGCCTAAAAATATCTTAATGATAGGTCCAACTGGTGTTGGTAAAACAGAAATTGCACGTCGCTTAGCTAAATTAGCAAACGCACCTTTCATTAAAGTAGAAGCCACTAAATTCACTGAAGTTGGTTATGTTGGTAAAGAAGTTGAAACGATCATTCGTGATCTTGCCGATATTTCAATAAAATTAACACGCGAATTAGAAACTAAAAAAGTAAAACATCGCGCTGAAGAAGCTGCTGAAGAGCGTATTCTAGATGCGTTATTACCACCAGCTAAAAATACATTTGGTGAAACAGAGCCTGCAGACAATTCATCTACAAGACAAGTTTTCCGTAAAAAATTACGTGAAGGCAAATTAGATGATAAAGAAATTGATATTGATATTGCCCAGTCTCCAGTTGGCGTTGAAATCATGGCTCCTCCAGGTATGGAAGACATGACAAATCAATTACAAAGCATGTTCCAAAACATGTCAAATGAGAAAACAGCCTCTCGTAAATTAAACATTAAAGAAGCCTTTAAACTTTTAATTGAAGAAGAAGCCGCTAAATTAGTAAACCCTGAAGATCTTAAAGAAAAAGCAATTCAGGCTGTTGAGCAAAACGGTATTGTTTTCATTGATGAAATGGACAAAATTTGTAAACGTGGTGAATCGTCAGGTCCAGATGTAAGCCGTGAAGGTGTTCAACGTGATTTATTACCATTAGTTGAAGGTACAACCGTTAGCACTAAACACGGTATGGTTAAAACTGACCATATGTTGTTTATTACTTCTGGTGCTTTCCAAATGTCTAAGCCTTCAGATTTAATTCCGGAGTTACAAGGTCGTTTACCAATCCGTGTAGAGCTTGAAGCTTTAACCGCTAAAGATTTTGAACGCATTTTAACTGAACCTCATGCATCTCTTACAGAGCAATACGTTGCGCTGTTAGGCACTGAGGGTGTTAATGTGGAATTTACTGAAGATTCTATTACAGCTATTGCAGAATCAGCATGGCGCGTAAATGAAAAAACAGAAAACATCGGTGCACGTCGCCTTCACACTGTAATGGAAAGATTAATGGAAGAAGTATCATATGACGCTTCTGAAAAATCAGGCGAGCAACTTACTGTTGATGCTAAGTACGTAGAGAAATTCTTAGGTAGCTTAGTTGAGAATGAAGATTTAAGCCGCTTTATCCTTTAATTCTCTACTGCGCAGATCTATTTAAGACTACTGCGTGGCAATATAAAAAACATAATAGGCATGAATCAATCATGCCTATTTATTTAAGCAGCCTTAGAAATCAGAATTTGTAGTGGTACAGTTTAGCTGAAGTTAAATTCTGGCCATCAATACAGTTTATATCAACTTTCAGAATCAAGCGCGCAAGTATCTAACTACACAGCCACTTAATGGCCTCGATAAATAGAGCAGAATTATATGTCTATATTAGTCACTAAACTTCATTACCATCAACAAGCCAAAATACTTGATGTATATTTTGAAAATACATCGAATGATACAAGTATATCTCACTTTAGTACTGAGTTTTTACGTGTGAATTCACCATCAGCCGAAGTGCAAGGCCACGGTAAAGAGGAAATGAAATTAGTTACCAATAAAAAGCAGGTGAAAATCAATAAAGTTGAAGCTGTGGGCCATTATGCCGTAAAGCTAATATTTGATGATGGTCATGATTCGGGCATATACAGTTGGCAATACCTAGAATACTTACAATTAAACCAAGAAACGCTTTGGCAAAAATATTTAAATCGACTGACAAAACATAACGCCAGCCGAGATCAAATTATTCCAATTAAAATCCAATAATAAAATCTGCGTAGCTGCTTTTATACTTTAAACTTAGCTATCGCGTCATGTAATACTCTAGCTTGCTCAGAAACTTCCTCACTTGTATGCGCATTTTTGCTTGCATGTTCAGTGGCTTGTTCAGCTATATCTCTAATTTTAACTACATTTTTATTCACCTCAGAAGCAACTAAGTTTTGCTCATCAATTGCCGTTGCAATCTGGGTACTCATATCCATAATATTTTGTACATCTTCAGTGATTGATTGCAATAATTCACCTGCTTTTGAAGCCTGAGCAGAGCTAGCATCACCTTGTTGACGACATTGTTGCATAAGTGACACTACTTGCTGCGTTCTTTGCTGTAGCGTACTTATAATGCTTTCTATCTCTTGAGTTGACTCTTGTGTTCTTTGCGCTAAAGATCTTACTTCATCAGCTACTACAGCAAAACCACGACCCTGCTCACCTGCTCTGGCTGCTTCTATTGCCGCATTTAAGGCGAGTAAGTTTGTTTGCTCTGCAATGCCTCTAATTACATCTAAAACCGAACCAATTGTTTCACCATCTTTTTCTAATTGAGATACCACTTCAGATGCGCCACCTAAAGAGGTCGATAATTCAGAGATCCGTGCCACTGTTGAATCAACTTCACTGCGCCCCTCTAAAGCACTTACGTTAGTTGATTCAGCCTTGTTAGCTGCTGCTTCTGTATTGTGTGATATATCTTGTATAGTGGCCTGCATTTGGGTTGCAGCTGTTGCAACCATGTCTGCTTCATGTAATTGATCCTGCATACCATCACTGGTTGCAGAAGTTGTTTCAGCTAAATCTTCTGTTGCTGTATTTAAAGTTGAAAGTGCGGAGTTCACTTCAAATATAAGTGTTTTAAAATCAGAAATTAAACCATTAAAATCATGAGTCATTGCAGACACTTCATCGTGACCATTTTCAGTTATTGATAAAGATAAATCATTTCGGCCTCTAATTTTATGAATTGTTTCGCAAACCTCATTGATGGGCACAATGATAGAGCGACTGGTTAAATACACTAAACTCATAACAATTAAAAGAGAAATACCAAATACAGTAAAAGCCGTTATTTTAGCACTGGCTGAAGTTGATGATGTCATTGCCTTTGCTTCATTCAGCATTTTTTCAAACATAGCATCAGTACTTTTAATAGATCTACGCATTTTACCTAATGCGCCTAAATCCATAGATAAGCCTAAAGCTTCACTTTTTTTAACAAGTTCTGTAAATTTATTTTGATAAATAACTAACATCGATTTGATATCTGATTTAACTTGCTCAGATAAATTTGATGACAAAACATCTTGCTCCAATTGTATAATGTTTTTTTCAAATTTAGCTAAATACTTTAAATCACTTCTCAACATGAAGTCTTTTTCATTTCTTCTTAATTGCAACATATCAGCAAGCAGTTGATAGGTTTCATGTTCATGTAACAACTCTTCTACCGAGTGAACTGCTGCTCTTAATTCTCCATATAAAGCATCTTTTGGGTGCAAGCCAATCTCTCTTTGTAAACTCACAACATGATCAAAGTCTTTTTTATATTGCTTAGCTAAACTCTCAAATTTTAAAAGCTTATTTTGATCTACATTTAAATCTTCATAATGATCTTTTAAAGCAGTTACACCTTGTTGCATTTCTTTGTATTTTTGTTCAAATTTATCTAATGCTTTTTGCTGTTTATAAGCCAAAAAATCCTTTTCATCTTTACGCATACCTAATTCTTTGGCGTTTAGACTTCCTGTAATACTGGTTATTGCATTAAGGGTTTGCATAGTTTGAGATTGAAAAATAATCACTAACAACATGACAAGCATAGCAATAGCAACAACTAGCGCATTTATTTGTAAACGCATTTTTATTGATAAACGTTCTAATAGACCCATTACTTTGTGATCCTAGTATTTATAATTATTTAAAGTATAGAAAATAAAAACAAAACCGCCTGTTATAGTTCAAAATTTAGTAAAAATTTAATTATTGTCTTGGAAATCAAGCTAGGTATACTAACAACTTGTTTTTATGACTTTTCGAAGGATCACAACATGGAATACAATACATCTGCATTATGTGATAAATACCCTAATCTCATCGATGTTTTAGAGCCTATGTTTATTAATTTTGGCGGCAGAACTTCGTTTGGTGGGCAAGTTCGCACTATAAAGTGTTTTGAAAGCAATGAATTGATCCGAGATGTTTTAGAACAAGATGGTACCGATAAAGTTTTATTAATTGATGGTGGCGGTTCAATTCGTCGTGCATTAATAGACTTAGAGATTGCAGAACTTGCGCTTGATAATAACTGGGAAGGCTTAGTTGTTTATGGCTCTGTAAGACATGTAGATGAGTTAGAAGAATTAGATATCGGCATACAAGCAATTGCATCAATTCCCGTAGCCGCTGATAGTAATGGTCACGGTGAAATAAATATCGGTGTTAACTTTGCTGGTGTGTCATTTTTTGATGATGACTATATTTACTCCGACAGTACCGGCATGATTTTATCACCAGAGCCTTTAGAAGCTGAAGAAGATTATCAAGCTGAGTAATACTCATGTCATGAGAGCTTTGCTTTAGCAATAAACCAAAGCTCCTGTTTAGCTACTCTAAATGATAAGGTACTATTTTATCATCTAACTTTTTCTGCCATTGCATAATCCAACTCGTCAAACCATCTGAATTTAACGGCCTGGTAAATACATAACCTTGAGCACCATAACAATTAAAACCCTTAATAAACTCTAAAAGCTTTTCTGATTCAATGCCTTCACAAATCACCTTAGTTTGTAAATTATTTCCCATATCAATAATGCCACTTAACAAACTGCGCGCATTAACATTTCGACTTAACTCTTCAATAAGATGTTCGTCAATTTTAATATAATTCAATGGCATAAAAGACAAATTAGCTAATGATAGCGGACTAGCACCAACATCATCTAAACATATAGGCAAACCTATCGCCTTGAGCCTTTTTAGCATAGTTGAGCCACTATCATCAAAATTAGTTAGAATATTTGCCGGGCACTCAATAATAATATCTTGAGAAGTTAACTTATGCTCAGTTAAAATTGAATCCACTTTTTCAATAAATTCATCTTGCAATAATTCAGCACCAAACAAATTAATACTTACCGGTACATTCATATTTTGACATTTCAATACTAAAGATATTTCAGCTGCTTTTTCAAATACCCAAATGGCAACTTCATACGCCAAACCTGCTAAGCGAATTTCTTCAACAAAACTAGATGCGCTTAATAAGCCCTTTTCAGGATGTTTCCATCTAAGTAATAACTCAACAAATTCAATTTTATTCGATTCTAGCTCAACAACAGGGTGAAAATGCAACTCAAAAGCATCATCAAAATTAAGCACTGCCAACTCACCTATTATTTTTAATTGCGCCTGTTGATCTGTTGACATTTCAGGTTGGTATTGTGCAATACGATCTCCCTCACACTGTACACTATCTATCGCTAGGTAAGTATGTTCAATTAAGTTTTCTATGGTTGAATTTTCATCACCTTTAGCAAAAGCAGCTCTTAATAAAATATTTTGAGAGTGCCCGTTAATGACAGATGCTTGCTCTGTCGCAACTTGAATTTTCTGAATAAGTTTTTCATGTAAGTGTTGATGTTCATTAGTGCCAATCACAAATACAAAATCAACGTTACTTAATTGAGCTAACTTTATGTGTTCTTCATCTAATTCTAATATTGTAATTAACGCTTCATGGTCTAATTGTTTTTTTACTTTAGAGGCGAGTTGGGTCAGTAAAACATCGCTTAATTCTCGTCCTAGCCTTTGATTAATATCATTTAAACCTTCAAATTTAATAAGCACAAAAATACATGTTTTACCGCCATTTTGCTGCCATTGATTAAAAGCTTGTTTCAATAAAGCACGATCCGGTAAAGATGTACCTTGCCCGCTACTTGCAGCATATTGCTCATCAATATTAGAAGCTGCAAAGCCCGGCACCTCTATAAGTGAAGTTTCTGTCGATTGAGATAATAATAAAGGGATAATAACTAAGGCGATAACGCTAGCTGGTAATATTGAAAGCCATACTAAACTAGATAAAAATACAATTAAGCTTAACGTCACTAGCATACCTATTTTAACAACTTTATTGCCTTTTACAGTCGTTAATAGATATATCGCTTGAGCTGACACTAACAATACAAAAGTGATAAGTAAAATACTTGAATTAATACTTAAAAAGGATAAAACAGCGACCCCTGATAATAAATTAAAGGCTCTATGGATAATGCTTTGCTTGTGTTGCATGCATGACAGTAACGCCAGAAATGCCATGCCTGCAAAAAAGCTCTCTAAATTAGCATTTACCATATCAGTGGATGCCTGAACATTTGGCGCAAATGTCGCCATAAAAAATATAAAAATTAGTCCAACATATTGCATCCACACACCTCTTAATCCAATTTAAGGAAGCTATTCCCTAGCTAACAACATTCTCGCCCTCAATCCATTGTTTTGCAAGCGGGTTTACACCAAATTGATAGGCTAACTCTGCAGGATGTTCAATATCCCATAAAACTAAGTCTGCACGTTGGCCTTTGGCTATTACACCGCGATCTGTTAAACCAAGAGCTTTGGCGGCATTAATCGTTACACCCGCTAATACTTGCTCTGGCGTCATGCTAAATAAAGTACAACCCATGTTCATCATTAATTTTAGTGAACAAACAGGAGATGTGCCTGGATTAAAATCAGTAGAAATCGCAATTGGCACATTATATTGTTGTAAAAGCTTTATTGGTGGCAATTGCGTTTCACGTAAAATATAAAAAGCACCTGGTAATAACACAGCGACAGTGCCAGCATCAGCCATGGCTTTAACGCCGGCTTCATCTAAAAATTCAATATGATCAGCAGATAGACCATTAAACTCAGCAACAAGTTCTGCGCCTTTTAAATTAGATAACTGTTCAGCATGTAGTTTTACAGGTAAGCCTAACTCTTTTGCTTTTTCAAATACTTTACGTGTTTGCGCATTGGAAAAACCAACACCTTCACAAAAAGCATCAACAGCGTCTGCTAAACCAAGCTTAGCAACTTTAGGCATCATTTCTTCACATACTAAGTCAATGTATGCATCAGCACCTTGTTCTGGTGGTGATGTTTTATACTCAGGAGGCAATGCATGAGCGCCTAAAAATGTTGTTTTAACATCTACCTTATGATGCTCACCTAAAAGCTTAGCAACACGAAGCATTTTAATTTCAGTTTCAGTATCTAAACCATAGCCTGATTTAATTTCAACAGTAGTCACACCTTCGTTATATAAAGCATTTAGCCTTTTTTTAGCGCTAACAAATAAAGCTTCTTCAGATGCTTCACGAGTGGCTTTTACAGTTGAAACAATACCACCACCTTGGGCTGCTATTTCTTGATAAGAAACGCCTTGTAAACGCATTTCAAATTCACGGGCGCGTGAGCCACCAAATACTAAATGAGTATGACAATCTATCAGGCCAGGCGTTAACCACTGACCTTTTGCTGCAACAACAGGCGTTGATAAGGCATCAAACTTAGGCAAATCTTCATATTTACCTAACCATGCTATTTTGCCATCTTTAAGGGCTACTGCTGCATTTTCAATTGTCCCATAAGCCGATGGTATTGCAGGGTCCATAGTGGCTACATTCACATCAATTATAACCTGATCAAATTCTTCATTTAACATCATACTCACCCAGACTCGAAATAAAATTTTATTTAGTCTAACATTAGAACTTGTATATACAAGTAATCTATGCCACTTTATTAACTATATTTATACTGATTCTTTTAAGTTATTAACCATTTACAATGAGCACATATTTAATCGACTTGATATCATGTTATTTTATAAACAGTTTATCTAAACAAGGTACCCACGGCATTGACGATGATCACACCTAAATTCGCACAAATTAAGCGCTTTATTATCGACAAAATAAAATCAGGCGAATGGCCTGAGCATAGCCGAACACCATCAGAAAACGAATTAACAGTACAATTTTCTGTCAGCAGAATGACCGCTAGACGCGCATTAACTGAATTAACTGATGAGGGAATTTTAACCCGTACTCAAGGTTTAGGTACTTTTGTAGCTAGCTTTAAATCGCAATCATCATTATTAGAAATAAGAAATATAGCAGATGAAGTGAAAGACCGTGGTGGTGAGTATACTTGTACTCCGCTTATTTTAGAGTCCATTCAAGCGATAGCGCCTATTGCAATTGCTTTAGGGGTTGAAGTTGACTCTTCAGTTTATCGCAGTGTATTGGTGCATTTTGAAAACGATAAACCACTACAAGCCGAAGAACGCTTTGTAAACCCAAATCTTGCACCCGAATATTTACAACAAAATTTTGAACAGATCACACCACATGAATATTTAAGCCAAGCTGCGCCATTAACTGAAGCCAGGCACACAGTTGAGGCCATAACGCCTTCTTATGAAATATGTGAATGGTTAACCCTTTATAATATAGAGCCTTGTTTACAGGTAATACGTAGGACCTGGTCTTCTAAAGGTGTTGTAAGTTTTGCTCGATTAATATCACCTGGATCTAAGTATCGCTTAGGTGGTCATTTAACATTTAAGAAATAGAAAAGTTAAATAAGCCGTATCTAATACGGCTTATTTGTTGAGTTACTGACTGTTAATTAGTTAATCTGCTAATAAATGTTCGCTTAGCATATTTTTTTCTTGTTCAGACAAAGCTTGCGATTTTTTGCTATCAAAATCATAACGTACCACTATGGTTTTACCTAAAGCACATTGCTCATCATGTTGCCATGCACTTTGCTCTATAACAAAAGAGCTGTTCCCAATTTTACGAATAGCGGTTTTAATTTCGACTTCTTGTCCGTAGAATAACTCACCTTGAAACTCGACTTCAATTTTAGCAATGATCAGTTTCCACTGTTTTGGATCAAGATCAGGGGTGAAAAACCTAAAAATAGGTGTGCGAGTCGCTTCAAACCAAACTGGTAGTACGGTATTGTTTATATGCCCTAAAGCATCCGTTTCCGTGAAACGTGGCATTATTTTTTCTTTAAACATATCTACACCTAAACAGGTTCTCAAAGAAGAACCTTACATAATAAATTTAACAAGGGATCTCATTTATGCCAGATCTTATTCGTACATATGAAAATGCACTTAGCCCTGAGTTCTGTAATGACTTTATCAAACTTTTTGAACAAAGCCC
>Ga0209396_1004469_pt1 | contig 13583 bp, 11 predicted proteins | sample GOMGulsemesocosm_6_FD_184638 | JGI IMG/M metagenome (GOLD analysis project Ga0209396, IMG submission 184638) | Methane-oxidizing microbial communities from mesocosms in the Gulf of Mexico - GOM8C Gulf of Mexico (SPAdes) (version 2) | ecosystem: Environmental > Aquatic > Marine > Cold seeps...
AAGTTACCTCGGGTTCCTGTAAATTTTTTATAGCAATAGTCATAAACGACAACATCAAAATTAAACGCCCTTTAGGATACGCTAATTTGGAACTATTCACGAGGTTATAAATATATTGTTTATTGGTAGCTATTCAGCTAAAAAACAGAACGTCACACGGAGGTCACAGAAAACACACAGGAAAAAATATCGCGCTGTATTTTCTCTGTGTAGCGCAGCGTCTAGGCGTTCTCGGTGGTGTATTATCTAACTACTGAATAGTTACAGCTTATTTATCATTATTTAAGTAAGAGAGTACAAAAAATAGCAATTTCATTACTATTCTCTTCTTAATAACTGAGTGATTTATGTTAAAAAAAGGCAATTTTTTTTCTTTTAATTAATGTAGTCTAGCTATGATGAATAGGTAGATGCTCCCACTAAAACGGTCAATTAACCCTCACTTTTTAAAAATAATCTTATTCGGTTTCTTTACATAATAGCATTGCTATCTATACTTTATGATTAAGGACGGAGACAAAATAACATCGCTAATTTAGTGATAGAAACTTGTCTGAAATACGTGCCAGCAATACTAAAAACTACAAACAATTCAAATAAATAAATATAAATAAATAAACACTCTGGCGGAATTAACAAAACTCAATAATACCCAAGCTATGTTGTCCTTGAGACGACAAGTTAATGGCGCTGTAATTAGCGTATTTATGGTGTAACACCCTTATGAGGGGGAAGTATGAGAAACTGTTTTTTTCTATTGGTATTGTTATCATTTATATTATGCACACCTCGTTACTCACTAGCAGATATATCCTCTGATCGCACTGGTGTAATTGTTGATACCAAAATCAATAATCAAGAAAGCCTCCAATCTTATAAAGAAAATATCGAAAAATACCAAGATGCCATTGAAGAATTAGAGTCAGCCCAAGGTGCATATGCAGCTCCTATAGCTCAGCAATTATTTGGTTTAGCTAACGTCTACGAACTACAAGAAAAACATTATAAAGCCGTTAAAGTACTGAAACGCTCAATTCACGTGAATAAAATCAACGAAGGATTATATTCCACTAGTCAAATACCTATTGTATTTAAATTAATAAACAACTTAAAAAAAAGTAAACAGTGGTTACTAGTTAACAATAATTACCATTATCTATACCAAATTTATCGCCGTAATTATGGTGACAATGATTTGGAGTTACTTGATATTGAATTGAAATTAGCAAAATGGTATTTAAGAGCATTTTTGGCCAATTTTTCCAAAAAACCCGTCAACGATCTTATTAACTCTCATACTGCATATAATCGAGCAGGTAATTTGATTATGTTACAGTTTGGTAACTCTGACATTAAGCTTGTTGAAGCTTATAACGGGTTAATGGTAACGCAGTATTTATTAGCTATTCACTTTAGAAATAATACATCAGGAGAAGAATCGCGCGCTAGGGTTCATTCAATAAAGCCTGATTATCATTCAGGTATGCAACGGAGTAGTTATCGGTTAGGAAAAATTCTTATAGAACGTGAATTTGAAATATTAAAAAACCAAGAAAACACCTCAATCATTTCGTTAATTAAAAATCGCTTAAAGCTTGCCGACTGGCACCTTGTTTATAACGAAAGAAATACCGCTCATAAAGAATATGAGAATGCTTATAAATATGCTTTAGAGCAAAATGAATTCAATCCAAATACGGAAGCATTATTCACCCAACCTATTTCGTTACCCAATCTGCCGTATATAGACAAAATCACCAGTGGTCACCTTGAATCTATTAGCATAGAAGAACGCCCTAAATATGCTCATGTTTCTATTGATATCACCAAAAATGGTGACGCTAGGAACATCAAAGTAATTGATGAGGCTTTTAAGGATAATGTTTCTAAAAGAATTAAAATCTTCAGATACTTGCGAAATACAAAATTTAGACCAAAATTTATAAACGGTGCGCCTGTTTATACACAACAATTACCTTTGTATGTATTAGCTAGATGAGAACATATTTATGAAAACATCTTATTTGTTAACTTATGTATTGCTACTTGCTTTTGGCGTTTCTGGTTGTAAAACAACACAAGAAACCCCTCCTCCACCACCAAGTCAGCAACCACCTAGTGCCAGCTCGCCTCCAAGTGCAAGTACGCCTCCCAGTGCTAGCTCGCCTAGTAGTCGCATGCCACCTAATCCATCTAGAAGCCAACCAAGTACATCGGCTGCTAGTTTCCCAAGTCAACCTTCTACAAGTGCGAGCAAAAGGGCACAAAAACCATCAAAAAAGAGCCAAAGTGAAAGCCAAACTAGCAGTGCGTTCCCTGGTTCGGAATCACAACAAGCTAGTCAAAAGTCTCAACAACAAGGTCAACAATCAGACCAAACTGAGTCGTCAAAACAAGGTGTTCAAGGAGAACAAATAGAAGCAACAGATCAACAATCAGAAGATTATGCTTCAGGCGAAGCCAGTAAAAATCCAAGTGAAAATATCGATTTTTCTGAAGAAGAAAGCTCTAACGCAAGTCAATCTAATTCAAGCAGCGAAGCAGAAATGGCAAGTAGCCAACAAAATACTGAATCAGGTTCTCAGTCATCCTCACAAGGTTCACCGTCTCAACAATCCGCTTCACAACAATCACCTTCCAGACAATCAAGTGAGCAAATGGGTGAAAAAAATCAATCTGACAGTGCTACAGCAAAATCGGCTGGGGGACAGAAAAGTGGCAGTAAAAATGAACAAGGCGAAGCCATGACACGTGGTGAACGCATCGCAAAATTAGAAGGCAAGCTGAATCAAGGAATGAAAGACTACGATGGCATGATTTTGAGTGAGCGTGAATACATTCAAAATAAAGCAAATGAAAGAGGTAGTGAGCAAGAAGTCGCTGAAACGGGTGATTTCGGTAGCTTATACGACGACGTATTGAACGGTGAAGCAAGCTCTACCGCTAAAACAGGTGCCCCCACAGGAAATGCGAACAGTTCAGGCAACGGTAGTATGGATCCGGTAAAAGGCGGTGGTCGAAAAGGTGAATACCAACCTAAAGCAACTGTGTATAAACCTCCCGGAGATATACCTAGTGGCAACGATGACGATGTTGTTGCAAGACAAATTAGAGAAGCCGCTTTAAAAGAGCCAAACCCTAAGTTACGTGAAAAATTATGGCATGAGTACAGAAAGTATAAAAATCAATCGCAAGGAAAATAATATGACCGCGATAAAAAGATTCAACTTAGTATTTCGTTGCAGTGTTTTATCCATTATTTTAGTTATTGGAGGCTGTAGTAGTACCGAAGTAAAAACAACGGCAGTTACACCTGTTAAACATGTAACAGAAAATATACCTGAAAACGAATTACTCGACGTGGGTATTACCATATTCGATCCCGGTTTAGAAAAGCTAGCAGATCAATCTGATGATGCTCTTGTATTTCCTGAAATTAGAGTCGCCGAATCAAGCTATTTTCCTTACGTATTAATGGAAACAGTGCAGTCAAGTGCGGCATGGGGAGCTGTTAGGGTTATCCCTATTGGCCATCAATCGGTAGACGTAACCGTTAAAGGCTCAATCATCCAGTCTGATGGTGAAATATTATCAATAGATATTTCAGTTTCTGATTCCTCAGGTCGCCATTGGTTTACTAAATCGTACCATGATAAAGCCAGTCACTACGCTTACAACAAAAAAACGCAACTACGCCATGAGCCTTTTCAAAATATTTATAACCAAATAACGAATGATCTGAATAGTTATCGTGAAACGCTTACATCAGATGAATTACAGCATATTCGTTTAGTGTCTGAATTGCTTTTCGCACAATCATTTTCTGAGCAAATGTTTTCACAATATATAGAAAGTGATGCACAAGGTCGGGTTGTCATTCATCGATTACCTGCCAAAGACGAACCAATGATGCTGCGTATAAAAAGAATACGTGAACGAGACTATTTGTTTATAGATACGCTGCAAGAATACTACGGCAGTTATGTTAAAGAAATGAAGGCCCCCTACAAAGAATGGCGAAATGAAAGTTTCAAAGAAGTGGTTGCCATGCGAAAAATGGAATACCGCGCACGTAATCAAAAAATTATTGGGGCGGCAGCCATTATTGCCGGCATATTAGGAGCAGGTAATTCCTCAGCTTCAGTGCGTGCTGCCAGTATTGTTGGAATGACCGCTGGTGGTTACGTATTAAAAGATGGTATGGAACGTTCAGAAGAAGCGTTAATACACGTAGAAGCTTTACAAGAATTAGGGGATTCACTCGAGGCAAGTATTGAGTCTCAAGTGATTGAATTAGAAGACCGTACAGTAACTCTCTCAGGCACTGTTGATAATCAGTACCAACAGTGGCGCAAAATATTACAAGAAATTTACCAAGTGGACACTGACAAGTAAGGACAATAACAGTCAGTAATAAGGTAAACGTTAATCTCTCAAAAAATAACAAGTTTGAATTAATGTAAATAAATGGAATGTGCGTATGTCTAAAGAGTCTGAGCAAGATAACAGTCGTATTGTGTCTAACGATGTATCGTTGAACCTTTCACCCGAGCGGAAGCCTATATCTGCAACACTTGGGTCATGGGTGTCAGCTCGGTATATCGTTATTATTGCCTTATTAGTATTACTATCGGCATTATATGTTGTGGTATTTACATTGCCCGATAATGTTCAGCTTCCTGAACAGGTCAATACGGCAGACTTCATCACAGAAGAAATTAAAAAACCCATAGACGTTTCCCCTTGGCAAGAAGCCCAGCTTGCTAAAAACAGAAAATCAGCACAAGAAATTTTGTCAAAAGTAATGAGCAAACAAAAGTTACTTGAAGCTAAAGAAGTAAAAATATGGGCCAAGGAAGAGTTTTTAAGTGCTATTTCTGTTGCTGAAACGGGTGATGTACATTACCGGTTACAAGAGTTTGACCAAGCCCTACAAAGCTATCAGCTTACTTTCCAAAAGTTACAATCAATTGAAGATCGAATAGATGATACGTTTAGCCAATATTATCAAGCCGGAAAAAGTGCTCTGGTTGAAAATAATCAACAGCAAGCGATAAAAAACTTAAACGTCGCATTAAGTATAAAACCTGATGACGAACAAGCCCTTATTGCGATGAACCGTGCTGAGGTGTTAGATAATGTTATTACTCTGGTTGACGAAGGTACAGTATTAATTGCCGAACAAAAGCTTAATGCTGCAAAAGGGAGTTTCTTACAAGCTCAAAAAATTGACAGCCGTTCTGAGCTAGTCAAACAGCAACTACATTTAGTTAATCAAGCTATTTTAGAACGTGACTACTCAAAAGCAATGTCACAAGGGTATGTATATTTAAATAAAAACAAGTACACGTTCGCACTACAAGCATTTAACAGCGCACAAAAAATTAAGCCCACGCTTTCAGATCCTAAAACGGCAATAAAAGAAACTAAAAACAAACAAACACAATCAATTGTTAGCACAAAAACCCGCCAAGCAATAAATAATGAGCGTGCTGAAAACTGGCCTGAAGCCATCGCTTTATATCAACAAATATCAGTACTCGACAGCACGTTAATGTCTGCTCGTATAGGCATTATCCGTACCCAGTCACGTAATACGCTCGATGTAGACTTAAATAACATTATCAATAAACCTAAACGACTAACCAATGAAGGGGTTTACGTGCAGGCGACTAAAACACTTCAAGATGCTAAACAAATTAAAGAACCAGCGCCTAAACTACAAAATCAAATAGCAACTATATCAACCTTGCTAGAGCAACTAACAGTACCTGTTCAACTATTTATAAAATCTGATAATCAAACTCAAATATCATTAAATAGATTTGGGGAACTTGGCAATTTTACCAACAAAGAATTACAGCTAAAACCCGGTGAATATACTTTTGTAGGCTCTCGTAAAGGTTATAGGGATGTACGTCATCAAATAACCATCATGCCAAATAGCCCTCAACATACCATAGAAATTTCTTGCATTGAAAAAGTGAGTAATGGATGAGTGAACAAGACATAAAACCAGAGAATACAGCACCTGATACAAATGAAGGTGCAAATAATAGCTCCACCGAGAGTTCAAATGATAGCTCTAATGATAATTCACCAATTATAGCGGCATCATTTGTTCCGTCTTCTGCTGAGAATAGTGCTGTAGAAAAGCAATCAAGATTACCTCGATATCTCGCAGCCACTGTTTTGTGTATTTCTGCGTTGATCATGTGGTTTTTGTTTTCGTCAAAATCAGTAGTTATTACAACAATACCTTCAGTAGCTAATGTTGAAATAAAAGGAACTGTTCATATAAATTTAGACGACCATTTATTAATGCGTACAGGTAAATATCAACTAAGTGCAGAACTAAACGGCTACTACCCTCTTGTAAAAGAATTTACAGTTACCGAAGAGCAAAACCAAAAATTAACTTTTAATTTTACACCGCTACCAGGAGAACTAGCACTACAAACAAATGTAGATAAAATAGATAACAGCCTAGTTGTTAAAGTTGACGGCGAGTTAGTTAAGTTAGAAAACGGAGTAATAAATAATATTTCTGCGGGTAAACATCAAGTCTATGTAACCGCCAAAAATTATTTTGAACACAGCCAAACCATTAATATTTTGGGTAAACGTGAACGTCAGCAATTAACGGTTTCTTTAAAACCTGCGTGGGCAAATATTAACATTACCAGTAGTCCTTCTAGCGTAGAACTTTATCTTAAAGATGAATTGATTGGCACAACCCCTACTACAATTAAATTGCTTGAAGGTGATCAATCTATTTTGTTTAAAAAAGATGGTTACCAACATACGTCACGTAAAATTGGAGTAATAGCAGAACAAGATAAAACGCTGCCAACCGTACCGCTATTTAAGTTACAAGGCCAATTAGCCATCACATCTAAGCCCTCAGGCGTTAGTGTTACCTATGGCGAACAATATTTAGGAACAACTCCTCTTTCCGTCGCTGTAATACCTAATAAAAAACAACCGTTGTTACTATTTAAAGATGGCTACCAAGCACAAACTCATCAATTAGTTGTTGAGTCAGGACAATCTACCAACAAACAATTCACACTTAGTCCTATTATAGCGAGTGTAAACTTCCAAGTAACACCAAGTGATGCCTTGTTATATGTTGAAGGACGATTAATGGGACGAGCGAATAAACCATTATCTTTGCCCAGTAAACAACAACATATACGCATAGAAAAAGAAGGCTTTGTTGATTACCAAACCTCCATTTTGCCTACGCCGAATTCAGAACAAGTTTTTACGGTAAAACTAAAAACCATCGAACAAGCCAAATGGGAAAATATTAAACCCATCATCACAACAGCTACAGGTAGTAAACTTAAATTATTTAAAATAAATGACTCCTTTGTAACCGGAGCCTCTCGCCGAGAGCAAGGCCGACGGGCTAATGAAATAAAACGAAGTATTCATTTAGCTAAACCGTTTTATTTGGGTTTGATGGAAATTACCAACAAAGAATTTAAACAGTTTTTACGATCACACTCCTCAGGCAATGTTAAAGGTAATAGTTTAAATGCCAGTAACCAACCTGTGGTAAATATTACGTGGATCCAAGCCGCTTTATTTTGTAATTGGTTATCTGAAAAAGAAAATTTAATACCTGTTTATCAGATAGAAAATAACAAACTCGTTAGTTTTGACCTAAACCAAGAAGGCTACAGATTACCCACAGAAGCTGAGTGGGCTTGGGCAAGTAGATTCAACACAGGCAACATGCTCAAATATTCTTGGGGGAAAAACTTACCACCCACCGAAAACGCAGGAAATTTTGCAGATATTTCTGGGGCGTCTATTTTGGGCACAATTATTCCTAGATATAACGATAAATACATTGCCAGTGCGCCCGTAGGATCATTTACCAATAACAACAAAGGTTTGTTTGACCTTGCCGGAAATGTAGCCGAGTGGCAGCACGATTTTTACGAGATAAATACAGGATTATCGTTAACCGTAGAAAAAGATCCAAGTGGCCCACTTACCGGTGATTATCATGTTATTCGCGGTTCTAGTTGGGCACATGGTAGTCAAACGACACTGCGTTTATCGTATAGAGATTATGGGAATGATAAGCGGAATGATGTTGGGTTCAGAATTGCACGATACGTAAATTAATTTGAAATGGAGCTAGATCAATGAGAGCAATTTCACTATGTACTTGTTTATTACTTATGCCTTTTTCTTTACTGTCTGCACAAGAAAACGAAACAACCGACAGTAATAAAAAGGAAATTAAATCCACCCCTCAAATTGAGACGGTGCAAAACAAACCTTCAACAAATACCCCAACAACCCAACCGGTTGTAAATAGTCAGGTTTTACAATCTGATAAAACCATTAAAAACAAACAAGAAAAAACACCCGACTTTATACCTTCAGAAGCAATATCAGAAGATTTGGTTGTTTCCTTTCCTGTTGATATTTAAGGATTAGATATGAAAAACAATAATGGCACTGAATTTTTCTATCAACTTTTTTCATTACTTGTAGCAATAATTATTGTTCACGCTTTATTTGTAACTATTATACGCCCCGAGGCCGAAGTTATTCTACAGATGCAGTTAGCTCAACAAGTGGCAGGAAGTGCAGTTACCGAAAAACGTTCAATATATTTAGTGTTAAAAGATTATGAGCAAGAGACTTGCTTAATTTTAATGCTCTGGTCTTTAATGATCATGGCTTATAAAGCGTACTCTGCTTTTCAAGAAAAGAGTATGTTTGATCAAGCAATGCTTAGCGTACAAGCAGGTGCAAGTATATTACCCGAAGATGCACGAAATTTGTGCCGTCCGTTACAGGCTCTGCCTGCAGACAAACAGCAAATGCTAGCACCAAGAGCCTTACTCATTTCCCTTAAACGATTCTCTGCAACAGGGAGCGTATCCGCTGTAGCAGCCGCAATAAAAAACATTTGTGACTCAGAATCAGACCGACTAGACAGCGAACTTGCCATGGTACGCTACATTTCTTGGGCGATACCTTCCATTGGTTTTATAGGCACCGTACGAGGTATTGGCGACGCCTTAGGCCAAGCTCACAAAGCCGTTGAAGGCGATATTGTTGGTATTACCAACAGCTTAGGTGTTGCATTTAATTCCACATTTATAGCGTTAGTGATCAGCATATTCATCATGTTTTTTGCCCATCAATTGCAACTGATGCAAGAGCGTTTAGTACTAAGAACTCAAGACTATTGCGACAACAATCTGCTCAATCACTTAAAAGCAGAAACGGCATTTGACACAGAAAATCATGAGCAAGTGTAATGAATACCTTAATTATAGAAATTAACGACTTCGAACTAACACTCATTCAAGGTGATACCCACGTTAGTCAGCTAGGCGTTGCTTTAATAAAGGCTGGCGAGGTGGTGTTTGGTGAACAAGCATGGCAAGAAGGCCAAGCTTCCCCCTTGAACGTGTATAACCATTATTGGCAAAGACTGGGTTATGAAGAGGTAAAAACCGACAATATCAAAGTTAACAACTTTGCTGACTTAGCTTTTTTACAATTGCAGCATTTAACGGTTGGTTTTTATACCTGTCCTCACATTATTTTTGTTGTACCACCTTATTATAATAACGAACAACTTGCCCTGTTATTAGGTATAGCAAAAACGTGTGAATTGTCGGTTTCAGCTATCATCAATAATGCGATAGCCTATTTAGGCGGTTTGTCTTTTAACTATAAAAAACAACCCGCTCTATTAGTTGACATTGAATTACATCAAACCACCTGTACTGAATTAACCGCAAATAACATGCTTAATGTTGAACAAAGCCAAGTGATAGCGAATCAAGGAATACATGATTTGTATCATGAAATAGCCAAGTGGATTAATCAAAAATTAATAAACGAATGTAGGTTTGATGGTTTTTATTGTGCAGAAACAGAACAAGAAATTTATCAGTATATCCCTACATTATTAAGACTAGATACAGAGCAGTACAACATACGAGTTTCAGATAAAAACATCGTAATTTACCTTAACAACGTAAAAGAAAAAATAGACCAATTTTTCGAAACAACATTAAACAACCTCCCCTCAGGAAGTCAGTGTTTTATAACCCGACGTTTCGCAAATTTACTTGAACGAATAACCGTTGCCGCAGATCACAATTTTATTGTAGTAGATCATCACTCAGTAACTCGTTGTCTACATAATCACTTTGATCTATTAACTAACGACAAAGATATTACACTCATTAAAAAAGTTCCGCTCAATACAGAGAAAGCGTCAGATATAGAAACACAGTGCCATTTAAATAATTATAAAGAGAGCAAACCCCATAAAACAGTTAATAAAATGTCTGTTATTACGCATGTGCTTATTCGTGGATGCGCCTATCCGTTAATCACTGAAAATTCAGGGGGTGGTACATCAAAATATTACCTATCTGAGGAGCCACCTTATCTATCAGTAGAAGAAACGAATCAATCAAATGTTGTTTTAGTACATAACAATGCCGTTTTACGCATCGAAAAACCGCAAAACAGCAGCTGTATTTATATTAATAACCTTCCGGTAAAACTTGTACAAAACCTTGCTGTAGGAGACACATTAACTAGCAGTATATTTAAACACCCAATCAATTTTATTCATGTAAACGATTCAAATAAACAAGGAAAGCTAAACGATGGCAGTTAAACGTAAGTTCACTACTTTCAGTTTATCGTTTCTCGACATTATGTCGTGCGGCTTAGGTGCCGTCATACTCATTTTCTTGATTATAAAGCACGACATTACCACGCAAATTGAAGTTGAAGACAATAAACGACAAGCTGAAGTAAATTTACTTGAACAAGAAATTCAAGAAGGTGAACTTCATCTCGTTAAAATACAAAACACCCTGTCTTTATTCAATCAAGACCTTGTAGAAACTAGTGGCTTGGCAAAACGGATAAACGACGACATTGAAGCAATTGACAACATGATTGTTTCGTTAGATGAAGAAGGTGACGACCAACAAATCACCAAAATTAAAGAAGAAATACAATCTTTACTCAATGAGAAGCAAAAACTAGAAGATAAGCAACTCACAGGAAACAGCGCTCGCCGTTTTGCCGGTGAAGGTGATAGACAATATTTAACAGGTCTTAAATTAGGTGGCGCACGCATCCTTATCCTTCTCGACGTTTCAGCAAGTATGCTTGATAACACCATCGTAAATATTATCAGACGTAGGAACATGTCAGATGAAACACAAAAAGCAGCAAAAAAATGGCAACGAGCCATTAGAACCGTAGAATGGCTCGTTGCAAAATTTCCTTTAGAAAGCCAGTTTCAACTGTATTTATTTAACAACGATGTACGAGCTAGTATTAATGATACCCATCGCCAATGGCTATCAGTTTCAAATGAAGAACAACTTAATTTAAGTATCAAAAATTTACGTGATGTTGTCCCTCGTGGTGGAACAAGTCTTGAAAAAGCATTTATCGAAGTGAGTCAGTTACACCCATTACCCGATAATATTTTATTAATAACTGATGGACTGCCCACCCAAGGTTTAGCCCCTAAAAAAGGCAATACCGTTTCAGGTGAAGAACGTGAAGAGTTATTTGTACAAGCCGTAAATGTACTACCACAAGGTATTCCCGTTAATGTAATGCTGTGGCCAATGGAAGGTGACCCACTGGCAGCATCTGCTTTTTGGAAGTTAGCATTACATACATCTGGTTCTTTCATTAGCCCATCATTAGATTGGCCATAGGAGGATATAATGAAACGTAAATCAAGAGGTTCAGAAGATTTTTCCATCGCCTTTTTAGACATTATATGTTGTGGGTTTGGTGCCATCGTATTATTACTGATGATCACCAAAACTATGGAGCCTGTGGTACTAGAAGAATCGACCATACAACTAGACGGACAAATAAAAAAACTTCAAGAGCAATTATTCACCATTAGGGGTGAAACCACCATTTTTAACCGTCACCTTAATGCCAAACATGAACAAATAGATGCCGAGAAAAAACGTATTGCCATTTTACGCACTAGGCTTGCAACAATCGAAGCACAATACGCCCAAATATCAAAAGCCGCATCCATTAGCCAAAAAGAAAAAGGTGACTTAGCCATTGCATTACAAACCCTCTCTGCCGAAATGGAGCGATTATTAGGTAAAAGCTATAAAAGCACCAACAGCTTAATTGGCGGCATCCCGGTAGACAGTGAATACCTTATTTTCATCATTGATACCTCTGGCAGTATGTTTAATTATGCATGGCCAAGGTTGCTTGAAGAGATCATCGCAACGCTAAATATTTACCCAGAAGTAAAAGGCATTCAAATAATGAATGACATGGGAAAATACATGTTTACCAGCTATCAACGAAAATGGATACCCGATACTACCGCACGCAGAGGAGCCATTATAAAACGATTAAGAAAATGGAACCCATTTAGTAACAGTAGTCCGGTAGAAGGGATTCAAAAAGCCATTCGAACTTTTTTTAGTCAAGACAAAAAAATTAGCTTATATGTTATGGGCGATGAATTTTCTGGCCGATCAATACAGCAAGTATTAAAAACAATTTCCATAATCAATAAAATTAACGCCAATAAAGAACGCATGGTGCGAATTCATGCCGTTGGTTTTCCGGTGCAATTTATGCGCCCTAAACACCTACAAAAAACAGGGATCCGTTTTGCCACTTTAATGAGAGAACTTACCTATCGTAATGGCGGCACATTTGTAGGATTAAATGATTTAGAACCTTAGTGCGAGTAATCATCAGATGAAAATATACATGGTAACAATTCAAAAACTGGCAAAAAGCATATTAGTATTTTTATGTTTCATGCTTATTGGTTGTACAACAAAAGTGGTAGTAAAAGGTTATTTTCCCCCACCTGTTGTTGACCCACTGCCATTAAAGGTAGCTGTAGTTTATGACACAGATTTTGCAAATTATAGTTATAAGGAGCAGGATGAAGAACGCGAAGAAAAAGAGATTTCGATGGGCGAAGCTCAAGTAGAATTATTTACTACCGTTTTAGAAGGTATGTTTGAAAAAGTAGTGTACGCCAACGATGTATCCTCGTCGAACGACCCTACAATTGATATGTTTTTCTACCCTATAATTGACGAATTTCAGTACAACATGCCAGTTGAAACCAAAATAAACATGTTTGAAGTTTGGATAAAATATCATTTAAAAGTTTATGACGCTCACGGAAATATTATCGCTGACTGGATCCAAACCGCATACGGTAAAACACCAACCGCCATGTTTAAGAGCAAAGAAAAAGCCCTTAATGAAGCTATGGTTGTCGCCCTACGCGATGTAGGAGCCGGTTTTATCCTACGATTTAATCATTTACCTGAAATTCAACACTGGATAAAACAACAAGAACAACAGTCAGCTTTTATCAACACTCATCCCAAAAACTATGTTGCTGTATCTACTGCACCAACTAACCAACATATTGTTTATTAGGAGTGAATCATGAACCATGTTTTAGCCATCAAGCAATATTCAATATTATTAGTACTGTTAAGTATTAGCGCATGTACAACAGTTACCATTGATCAAGTAAAAGTAACTGAAAG